>Ga0123353_10001220_pt1 | contig 31495 bp, 17 predicted proteins | sample TergutLab28metaG_3_FD_92763 | JGI IMG/M metagenome (GOLD analysis project Ga0123353, IMG submission 92763) | Labiotermes labralis P3 segment gut microbial communities from Petit-Saut dam, French Guiana - Lab288 P3 | ecosystem: Host-associated > Arthropoda: Insects > Digestive system > Gut ...
GTACAGTACAGTACAGTACAGGTACTGTATTTTTTCATTGTTCTGTCATCTCTCGAGGATTAAGCTAAAAGTCAGAATCCTTTACTTTCATACATATGAGAGACAGAAAGTGCAATGTAGTGTACAGTACACTTTATTATTACTTTATTTAATGTTGGGAGTGTCTTACTGTGCAACTTCATCAATTAAACTTTACCGTATTTATGTATGTTACACAAAAATCATGTTATATCACGTATATAGCGTTCGGTATTGTCCGTGGCTTCATGTAACCGTGGTAGGTCGTAGACTACCCACGGATACAGGAGTGTGCCTGTATATAACATAATGTAATAATAAAGCATTTATGACTGCCACTCTATAAATCATCATTGTATATAAATAGGTAAATATAATGTTAAAAGCTGTTTTTAAATACTGGATGTAGGTGTTACAATTATTCTGCTTAACGCCTGTATCCAAACATCTGTGATGATGGCATGTTTTGTGTTTAGACTGGATCGGAAAATATCAAAATTAATTTTTAATCTTTAGTTGGATTGCAGTACAAATACTTATGTAGATTTTCTGATCCATTTTAAAAAGAAGGGAATGTGGCAGCACCACAGGTCTTCAGATACAGAGCATTACTCTTATTTCTTTTCCTAAGTATGACTTCTTAAGACCATTTAAAAAAAAACAGTTTTTGACATTATGTCTATCAATTTATATAGGGACAATTATATATAGTGTCTGATTGTATTATTGTATGTGTACAGATTGCCAGTCATCTGCTACAAGTTGTTATTTATGCTGTACATATAGATCAGACTTGTAGATCTCTGAAGATGTCCAAAGCATCATATAATAACCTAAGCATTGTGCAACTAGTTGGTAGTGAAATTCGTGTGTATTGCAGTATTAAGAATGCGGGAATTCTCTGTTGACAGTCCAGAAAGCACTTGTTTTAGCAACAGACCACAATTCAAGAAGAGACGGTTGTTCAAGCAAAGTGGTCCAGTATTTCACATTTTTAGGTATTTTCATTGGAATGATTTTGTAATTATGAACTGTTACTGTTTGTTGACAGTCCTGGAGAGGCCATTGAAGATACTAAAAGTTCTGTGTGAAATGGATGTCATACAAATCAGGAATGTCTAGGAGCATCACAGACGGCCCACACATGCACTGTGTCTGCAGCAGGCAGTCTTAACCTTCCCCATCTTGTGTGCCCAGCCATTCTGGTCTCTTAATTTCCCTGTTCTCACACCCTTCGCTGGTAATTCCAGTTTATGGTCCTGAAGGTTCCTTTTTAAATCAAGAAGCTGTAAGTATGGTATTAGAATCGTATTTATTTAAGTGAGTTTATTGTCCATTTTATGTTGACAGCATTACATTAGAATTGCAAAGTAGATAAAACAGGTAAAGGAAAATTGCTCTACAGCCATATAACATACTCAGAATATGAAATATTCACATCATATTAAACAAACAATAGAATAAAAAAGGGGGAAATATTAACAGCAGAATTATGTTGCTCATGACAAACAGTAATCATGAACACTTTGGACATAATACCAGATACTTAATTATGCAGTTTTTCTGTGTATTTGCTTAGCTGAGAATGTAGCCATCCTACTAATTCTAGGTTCTTGCAGCAGTTGTCTTGTCATGCGGAGTATCTAAGTGGTCTAGTGTCATGAAGTTACTGAAGTAATAGCAGGGGTCAAGGGGAGTTGGTTGGGCTGTGCCCGGGACGGCATGTTACCGGGGGGTGATACTGCCGGCCTGAAGTGGGCTCTTGGCTATTCTCCAGGGGTGGAAGATGCGAATAAACATAGCCTCTCTCCACCCAAGACCGTCTCTGCGTGGTGAAGAGCCACATCCTACGAGAGGTGACCTTGTTTGCACAGAACACAAGGGATCTAAAGCAGTAAACCTTGAAAAAAACAAACCCCAATCCTACGGTGTGAGCGCCGTGCCTATGGGATGAATGGTAGTGGGTTAGTCTGCCAAGAACAGCGCACTCTGGGATACCAGGCAACCTCCCAGATGTACATAGCCTTACCAAGTATGGGGGCTCTGCTTGGTGGACCTGATATTTCCCCCTTACTCGTGGGATCAGCATTGAGAGCAAATCAGAACCCATGGAGCGCTTCTTAACAGGGGACTCCAATAAGGATTCCAAGGAGGGCTCCAGTCAAGGGGAACTTTTGTACTTGGAGGCTGCACAAGGGGCAACCAAACAGAATCCATGCTTGCTTGGGGTCAGTGAGACTCCTACTACCTGGGAGGATTCTGACAACAGCCAACCTCTGCAGGGGCCCGGAACATCTGGGACCCAGATAGAGACCAAGAAGATTGCAAAATATGGACCCAGTACAACTGGGCCTAATTCTACCGAAAGTAAGGGGCCTTCACAGGGTCCAGGTAAACGTCGGAGGCTGTACAGGGGCACTTCTGAGGGCGGGCAAGTGAAGAAGCTCAAGTCAACTGGGCAACCGAGCTATGCCATAGCTGCTCGGGAGGGCATCCAGATGGCTGTTGTGTGCGATGGTTATCCGGAGGTCAAGGTCTCCAAGGAAAACTTTGTAGATATCTGGCAAGCGGTTGGTGGGCTTGTGGATGGGCTCCCTGAAGAGAGGTTCACCCCCCAGGCTCATTGATACTTACTGGACAAGAGGGGCTGCCATTATGATATGTCAGGACAAAGAGACCAGGGATTGGCTAGCTAGCGAAGTACCAACCCTGACAGCTTGGGAGGGCTGTAGGCTCAAGGTGGTGGGTCTAGATGCTCTTTCTGCCTACAAAAGAGTGGTGGCCTGGTTTCCGGGCCCTGTGGAGGATACAGGGTGCTATTTTCAGCGCCTTCGTAGGCTGAACCAGGGACTGGACACCAGCCATTGGAGGGTCTATGAGCGCAAGGAGGAACCCAATGGGGTCCGCCATGTGCTCCGTGTAGACACAACAGTGCTGGAAAGGATGGGATGGAGACCATTCAGCGGCATGGGACAGGCGATCTCCTCCCTTCTGGGTGTTAAACCAGAAGGGAAGAAGTAGGAAGTGGTGAAGAAGGAGGGGAGGAAAAGGTGGAGGAGGCTGAATGTGATACGGTGAGTACCATTTCATTTATTCAAGCCAACCTGCAGCATAGTATTGCTACTTTTAGAGTTCTCACTAGAGCAGTAAGTATTAAAGGAATAGACATGGCACTAATACAGGAACCGTGGTATTGCGAGCACTGTATCAGGGGCCTGAATATTCCAGGATATACCTTCTTCTCTGTGGGTGGAATAGATAGACGTAGAGCTTGTATCCTTGCAAGAAACATGACTAAGTGAATGCTACCAGGATTCTCTTGTAGGGACCTGGTAGCAATTCTAATAAATTGTAATGAAGATGGGGCAGAAAGATGGCTGGTCGTCTGTTCTACCTATCTGCCTTATTCCGAGGATCCTCTCCTGCCAAAGGAATTTGAGGAACTCGTGCATTATTTTGAGAGTGAAAACCTCTATCTAGTAATAGGGTTCAAATCCAATGCACATCGTATGGTATGGGGCAGCACCTATTGAAATGATAGAGGAGAGGCCCTGATGGAATTTCTAAATTCTTCAAATCTGGAGATTGTAAATTGGCAGTGATCCCACCTTTTGTAGTGGTGGTAGACTAGAGGTGATTGATATTACCCTAGGGTACTTTGGGCTTCTAGGAAGCATTACAAGTTTGGAGATTTCATCAGAGCCCTCCCTGTCAGATCACAGGCATATTCTGTTTACAGGGCTTCGTACTGGTACACCTGACCAGGAGCCCTAGGGGCACCAATTGGGCCTTCTTTTTAGAGGGCTTTAGGAGCAGACTGGAGAGGGGACCTGAGATGAACATGGAAAGATGAAGCCAGATTGGGGCTTGCACTTTGGGTTCAGCAGGCCCTAATCTCAGCCTAAGAGGATAACTGTCCTCTTAGACCTGTTAAAACAGGCAGTTAATCTCAGAGCTGGAGTCCCTCAGAAAAGGAGTGTTTTACTGGCCTTCTTAACGGACATAACATCCTGAGTAAACATTTATATGTAATGGGGTTGAGTAACCACACCGCCATTAGGAAGTGTGGTATGGAGGGGGAAACATCAGTCCACATTTTGTGTTGTGAGTGTGAGACTTTGGTTTCACTCGGACATGCACATCTGGGTTCCTTCTTTTTGGACCCTGAGGATATTATGAACCTAAGTATAGGGGCCATCTGGAACTCCAGTAAAGGAACAGGGCTCCTTCACATAGTGTCAGATCGTGGGGCACAAAGGGCCTGTTTTAAGGCCTAGGAGCATCGGGTCCACATGGGCTTGAACCCAAATACTTTTCTATTCTAAAGTAATAGCAAGCCCACCATTATTACTTTGTTTGAAGATGATTTAGGTCTGTTTGTGTACATGATTGATTGCACTGTATGTTCATTTAGTACACCGAAGTGGCAGTTATGCAGTCTGTCAGTTTACTCAGATCACAGTAACCACATCACTAATCACTTTCGTGCTGATGCCGGCACTTGTGTCTCGAGCGACGTGCAGGTACATTCGCACTGTGCAGACGTTGAAAACTTCCTAGTTAGTTCAGTTTGGCTTTGCAGCAGGTGATCCATCTGTAATTTACCTCCTCAATTTTCCTACATTGATTTCCCAGTTGGCTGTCTGCTTATTTTGCCATTTCATAATAGGCCCAGAAGAATACAATTTTGAATAACTTCTCATTGTTGACTACCAGTGACTTGACACTGAATCCCCTGCATTAACTTGTTTAAGCATCTCTATTGGCTGGTTTTGGTGTACAAGCTTGACTGACATATCTGCCCACATGAGATGTAGGGAGTCCAAAACTGTCAAAGGCTGGAATTTTGACTGCTCCAGAAAGTTCTAACCACCATTAATTTTGACATAGAGAAGTGGTGAACATGATAGCTTACTGTATACAACCTAAACCGCCTAGCTGTTTCATCTGTCTCCTCATTTCTCGTCTTCTCTGTTGCCCCTCTAATCTGCTATTCATATGCGTTTCATTGCCCTTTCCACAGTAAATTCAATTACTAATTCTAAATACATTATATCCCTGTCTGTGAAATATAAATTTTGACAGCAAATAAGATCAGTTGACCCTCATGTGACAGTTATAAGTGCATGAACTCAGTTTTGGCTTTCTGAATCCTAATGTGTTTCATTTTGGTGGTGTTATACTGTTCACAGCTGACAGTGCATAAGTTTGTGGGAATATGTGTATAATTGTTTGGGCATAATGTATTTTGGCTGCAAGCATGCTTTTTGTTTCTTTTACCCCCTCTGTGGCTCCTGGCCTCTGATGTAAGTTGCAGGCTCTACACCAGGGTCACAGATTTGTGACCAAGGAGTGAGCAATTCCTGTCAACTGTACACAGCTGTACTGAAGGTATGTGACACACATCATTGCCATTGGGCTGTCCTGTTTGATTTGATATGCTGCTGTATCTCATATGTAAGGTTTAATGAACTCTGTAGTTTGGATCAAGAAGCAGAAACACCGAACACAGCAGTCTGACAGTGCAGTACAACTGTGCTGATGCAGTGACTCCACTCATGAACTTGCTGTTACCACATTCTCATGCTCATATACTTTGTGCCAAAACTGCTTAAAGTAACCCCACTGGGGAGGTGACGGTGATTTGTGCCCATTTACACTTTTTTCCTGTGACTACTGCATAGTGCTTGATAAAATTTCATGGGGGGGGGGGGGTCTACACTAAAAGTTGTAGGGTCAGTTTAATTGTGGTATATACCACCCCATCACAAAGAGGTTTAGCAAGCTAGATAGCTGGGGTTTGATTGCTGGCAGGCCAAAGTTTCTCCCTGTGCCATATCTGGACTGGCCCCAAAGCCCATGTTGAAGTGTCTCAGAACATGAAACTGGCCATGTGTCTGCTCTCTTGTCACAGTATATAGTACCACGAGTTTGTAATCACAGTAGAACAGCATACTTAATCCAAGTTCCTCTGTGCTCTTGTGACCATACCACCCATTCTTGCATGATCTTGTGGTTTTATCATGCCTGTGTGCTTGTCCCCCCTTCTGTGCTGTGAAGCAAATGACAGCTTCCAGGACATACAGAAGGGTCCTGGTTAGTTGACTCCCTCCATTTTGAAAGTTTTCCAGTGTGGCAGTGGTCTCTTGCTGTAATGTCCAGGCCAGATATTAGTTGTTCACAGTGCATCATTTCTTTGTGCGTGGCTTGCCATGTTTGTCTCTGTTCCCTTGTAGGACATGTAAGCAGAAGTTCAGTCCAGTTCTTCATGATAGCATATTGTGCTACCAATGTTACCTTTTGTGGCCAGTCAACTTTGCCCCTTCCACTTAAACCCAAGGATGGTTGTGTGTGCACGATTGTTGGAAATTCCACCATGGTGGCAGCAGTCGAAACTGCAGGAAACAAAGATACTGTCAGGCGGCTGTTAGTTCTGTAGTGTAAATAATAACAGTTGTCATAGCAGTTAGTGATTAACTGTCTTAAGGACAGTCTGTATAAAAGTACATGTATATTTATGCATAACCATTTACAGGCACCAGTTTGCAAGTGTAATAACTGAAACACAACTATATTTATTGTATAACAGTATGTAAAATACATCTTGTGTGCATTTGGCAGTATACAAGTAACATAAAATAACATTCTCAATTTTTGCACTGGGTTTTATCACTATAAAAATATAGAAGCTACTCAAACATGTTTAGGTAAGAATGTGTACATATAACAGTGTCAAAAGTCAAGGTAAAATGTACATTCCAGAGCCAGTTACAATATCTTTGTATTAAATACATAATGTAAGATAGAAAGTATACAGAATTAATAAAAATTGTATCCAACTGTCCTCTTTCCAAATAAGTGGAAAAACTGAAAAGTTCGTTTCATGGTAGATATTAGAAACAGCTTGGAAGTATTTTGGGATGTAAAGCCAGTTAATATACATAAGTAACATGAGACTTAATCTCTGTACAGTGTAACTGCATATACATCGATATCGATCGAACATCCTGTACTGGCCTGTAATATAGACACAGTATCCTACAATCATTACAGTGTCTATGTTCAGTGTATGTATCTCTCAACTCTGTGTCATACTAACTTCATAGGAGGATTAAAATTTTCAGTATTCTTAACTTCAGTTAATACTTACGGTGGTAAAGTTGTGTGCAGAATTTTTCGAAACAGTTCGTACGTGACACATGATATGAGGATGTTGTTAGGTCCATCGTATTTTGCGCAGGGTCATATTGGTGTTGGAGTTTCAGCGTGTCTACTGTGTAGGCAGATTGAGGATTGTTGGCCTTGATGTATCTGCAGTGCTTGCAGTATCTTAATTGAAGTTCTGTACCTATTTGTCCTACGTACAGCTAGTTACATTTCATGCACCTCGTGCTATAAATCCTACCTGTTAAATGTATGTCTTGTTTTTTGTTGTGTCCATAATAAATATATTTGTTTGAGGTATGAAAAATGTGATCTGGGATGTTATGTTTGTAAAAAGATTGATACCTTATCTACTGTTATATTGACTGGCTTTATATTCCAAAATACTTGTAACTGTTTTTAATGTAACTGATTCTAGAATGTATATTTTACCTTTACCTTGGGTATTGTTATATGCTCTTTACTAATTTTTAGTCAAAGCCTGAAGATGGCTTCTAGAAGCTGAAACATGTAGCTGTGTTCTGTTAAATGTTCATGTAATATAGTTGTGTTAGACTGCATTGTACTACTATTAATTATTAGTTCTTAACTGAATATGACCTTTGTATGTACTCTCTAATTGTGGCTATGTGTATAAGCCAAAACGTGCAACAGTACATCCTGGCTAGAGTATTCAGGCAGTAGGGTGATTGGCTGCCTTCCCACTTCAGTGATGTCAAGGTCACATAAGAGACCTGCATTTTCTTCGTTAATACAGCTGTGCTCATGCAGATATTGTGCGAACTGTACTGAACTGTTCAGACTGGAAAAGGAAGAGCCGATAAAGCGATGAGAGGTACAAACTTCCAGATGCTTCGGCAAACAGACATTTCACTGTACATGTTGTAAGAAGGGATTTTTCTAGCAGGAGGAGGAAAGTCAGTCTTTGTTGTATGTCAGAGGTGTGTAATGTTATTGAAGAAATACAGCAAGAGAGACAGAACACACACACACCAGTCAGTGCATATCCGTATACACTCGTATGTAGTTACTGCCCGAGTTACTTGTGCAGTGAAGTGCTATGTGACTAGACAAGAACTGACATTTATGTGATATGATGTGTACCAAAAACCTGCTCCTGTATTGGGAGCAAATCAGTGATGCTGCTCCCAGTGTGTGTGCGAGGGAGAGAGAGAGAGAGAGAGAACTACGAGTATTAGCATGACTTGATTTCTCCAAGACTGTATGACCCAGATATTGTTTGAGAAAGCATCTCCAGTTCTCACCAAGCCTATTTCATAACATTCTAGCTGTAAATTTCAGTGAGGTCACACACAAATAAGGAACAGGTGGAGGGACAGTTACACATGTTGGAATAAATCTTATCTATGTAACCAGCTACATATTTCAGCCCAAAATGGACATCATCAGGCTTTATTTAAAAATATAAAATAAAGCAAAATTGGTTGTCATTACTTAGAATTATGTCAGTATGAGGTCTCACCGTCACTTTTCATTGACAGTTGTTAATTGCATTCAAAACTTATGTTGAATGTATGTGAAATAGTATATTATTATTATTATTATTATTATTGTTGTTAATAATTCATTTCTCATAGATTACAGTGCCAGCTCAACAGGACAGTGGCCAGTTACAGCACTAGCACAAAATAATTACAACAGAAATTAACATAAATACACACGAACAACGCAACAATTAACAAAAATTTGACTTACAGCTTAAATTTAAACACAGGTTAGCCGAATAATTAAAACCATAACTCGAAATGTGGTGCTAGCACATAATTTGTTTCAGAAACCTAAGTTGCTGCATACTGAATTTTCAGCTGCTGCACACCTAGCAGAAAGGCAGTTTTTGCATGTGTCAGTAGACTGGGTGAAGTTAATAATAATAATCTTTCAAGTATTTGAGTCTTTTTAAAACTCCATGTGAGACGTACGCTTGTAATATTAAGGTGAAACCAATGAAATTGTTCTAATTTGCTGTCTGTAATTAAGTAGCTTCCTTATGGTGTATTCCTGTTTTCCACTCGTGACCTGATGGCTTTGTAGGAGAGGGTTTTGATTTTTATTGATACAGGTTTAAAGTATATTATTGATACAGGTCTACTGAAGTATACTATTGTCTTTACTGTTGAAACGCTAAAGACACTGAATGATCTGTTTTACTTCCTATTGTATTTTGATATGAACCTGATGATGGCCCTCTTGTGGTTTGTTGTTAGCAGGATATCTGGGAGTGTTTGAGGAAGATCTGGGGGTGGTGTGATAAAGGAAGGCTCCTTCTTGGCATTGCAGCTGTATTCTGTTTTGAGTGCAGGTTCAGCCACCAAGTCTGAGTGTAGAAGAGAGATTATTAAAGACATCATGTTTTTAACTAGTACAAGAATTAGATATAGTCTTACCCAATTTTTTGCCAGTATTTCATTGTCCAGACTGTGATTCAGTTATGTAATTCCACTACTTAGTTTTTAGTTTCCACACCTTCTGTAACTAAATTAACTGCCAGATTTATGCTGGCCATACTTCTAGGCCAGATTCTCATGAAAGCGAAATGTTTCAATCCAACCTGTTACGACCAGGGTATCCACACTATTCAATAAAAAGTGGCCATTTTGTATGTCACTACAGAAAACTGGTGGCCCACATTCTTCAGCAATCCAGACCAAGTGACATACTATCCTTCATGTTATCTTAAGGCTGGACATCTGGAAAAGCTGTGAACTACAACCATGCAATAAACAGAGCTGGCATCAAAATGCAATGAGTTCAGATGGTTGTAGCAGAAATTTTTCCACAAGTGCCTGTCCCATAATGTAACATGTAAACATATGAATTAAAGAAGAAAAGAATTATGGAAGCAGTACATTAGGCAATAAATATAGTTGTGTTTGACCATCGTTGCTTTAATTAGCCCTTTGTGCTGCGTTTTATATATATATATATAGAGAGTACAGTGCCAAACATTGTATAAATATATCGGCTCCTATGCAGCCATATAAAGCCCAGTCATTTGTTCTTCACCATGGGATTTTACTCTGCACCAAAGGGCTAAGCATTCAAAAGCAATAGAATGACCACTGTTAAAACGTTACATCAGTGTAAGTTGCGTGCAGCATCCTGTTCCACTTCATGCACAATTTGATGCTGCGTTAACAATCCTGATACAGAGGATCCTTTGAAATGTAGGGAGCCCCTTACCCAATGACTGAGCATCACACCCCAAAAGATATGAATATATCATGTTAGTTTTCAGCAGTATAAACCAAGTTACATTGCCAGACATAGTATTAAAAAATCCACTGAGTGCAGTAAGGATTTCCTCTGTGTTTGTATGAGTAGTGTCGCTGGTGCATTTATATCCTGCCTGAATTAATTTTTATAGCTCCATTGAGCTTTGTACCTTAGAACATTTTAATCTCTTGTTCCTACCTTTATTTCACTTCATTACATTTCTTCTTCCGTTGCCATCTCTTCTGGCATTAATCTGGTCTAACCCTCACATTGTACGGTACTTGTTTCATTACTTCCATGTATCGTTCACCTTTGTGGATCACTTTCCTTGGATTTCTGTGCTCCGTTTTATCTATGTGTATTCATTCAGACTTTTCACCCCTTTTTGTATTGCTCCAAGTAACAATATTGTCACATGTTTAATTTCCGAGTCTCGTGTCCCCATTTATATCCAACCTGTCCAGTCTTCGTTCAGCCATTCACCCGTTTCCTGCCATACACTTACCATTTCACTTGGATTTTATCACTCCAACCCCCCCAGACCAACCCCATGTAACAGCTCACATTAGGGACTAATTGTCTTAATGTCATGGTTTTGAACATGTATGATGAAAAATGTACAGAATAAATGTTTTAAACAGCAATTTGTGTTTTGATATAGTGTACTGTCATAGGCTGGAGTGGAGCTATCTCATTGTGAAGTCTCTAGCTTAATGGTATGTGACAAAGGTTTGACATTTGGCATGTTACAAATTGTGGATTCTGGTAGCCAATTTTTTGTACTAAAATGTGGTGCCATCTGTTGGGATTCCTTAAAAGTATACATGGGAAAAGTGAATGCCTGCGCCATCTATTGACAGTTTTCGGAACTTCGGGTTTCAACTGAAATTTTTTTGTCCATCTTCAGGAAATGTTTGAGACGTTTCGACTAAATTTTTTGCTTCCTTCGTCAGGGAAAAATTAAAATCTCTATTAAAAGTTTCAGTATTTGAAAAAATTTTGCCGATGCATTCGAAAAATTCCCTGAAGATGGGATCGAAAATGTTAGTCGAAAGCCTTAGTTCCGAAAATTACCAATAGATGGCGTTGCCATTCAATTTTCCCAGTCATAGTTCTAAGGAGTCTCTTCAGATGGCACCACAATTAGAAAATTTGTGGAGCTTGTACAAAATTATTTTCAGGGTTACTACTAACATATGCTGTAGGTGTCCATCTTGGCCCCAACAATTTTTCACTAGGACAATTTTCATACAAGGTAAATGGAAATGGTGGGCATGATATTAGATAGCAGTTGGATGAGTTATTACAGAAGATGGAAAATGTATCAAGATGAAAATTGTGTACAAATGAATACATGTCACAAGAGGAAGAGTTGCAGAGGTTGGATAAAAAAAAACCAACTGGATTTGAGGTAGTGAAGGAAGAGGTAATAAAAAGTTGGAATGTAAAAAAGCTGGAGGACCATCGCAGGAAGAGATAGAGTGTAATTAAATACCAAATCACTGTACAAAGGGCAGGAATTTTTTGCAAAATGAGAAAAAACAACACAAGCTTGTACATTTTTTATTTCTTTAATGCACATAGTAAATATATCCTGACTGGATAAAATTCCTAATTTCATTCCAAGCCTGATAAGACATGTGGACTGGCTGTTCTCTGGATTCAAGGTTTGCAGTAAATTTCAGAATATTTCACTTCCCTCACAACAGCTACTTAGTGTGCTGGCTGCCTCAGTTGTTTATAGTCACCTTAGAAAGAGTAAGGGAGGACCATTTGGGATCTGAACTTGTAAAACGTACTGATCAGTGTGCTGTAACAAGGGTCCTTTCATGGGCAGAAGTGAGCAGAGACTGGTATTATACACACAATACTCCATTCTTACTGACCTACCTTTTTGTATGAGATTTTCATGGCACACTGAGCACTCCTCAGGGATGCCACATTATGATGTATGTAAATAAACAGTGATTCTCTCCAAAATCCATCTTGTGTTCATTCTCTGCTTTGCTTATTTATGCTTCGTTTATAACAGAAGTCATTAATCAAATTTCTTCTTCAGCAGATTAGTGTCTACTTCCATAACAGTGTATATTTTACAGACACTTTCAGGCATTTAAATGAGCTGAACATTTGTTACCGAGCATTAACAGCATGCAGTAGTGTTGAAGGAACAGGGCACATTGTTAACCTGGAAGAGGACTTCTGCACAAACTGGTTCCTGACTGTGCAGTGTCTCAAAATGTGCTGTTTTCCTGGCAATGTGCACATATCATCTCCAGCAAAGACAAGCATTCTACCTTTCATTCCCATCTTCTATGCAAAACAAAAATCTGCTCTTAATTTTTATCTTAATTGTTTACAAATACCTCAACTTCATACAAAACAAACTAGGGAACCGGCACAGCAAAGTGTGTGTTTTGAGAAGGCTACTTATTGGGTGAAATATCCACAGTTCAATTCTAAGTACTGGCAAGAGAATGATGTCTTTTTCAAGTGTCCGAACCAGCTCTGGGGCTGAAGTGGACTGGATGTCACACTGACAGGTCACCTCCACCTAATGCCGAGGTTAAGAATGAGTGAAACTATCTGTGCTTTCATTAACTTCATCTTGCAGTACAGTCAGTCATAAGGAGCCAGCCCAGTATCTTAAGTGTCATGATGACCCACCATGTTTAGTACTGCAGTGTTCTAGTAGTTTGATTTTCTTCTTTGTGAATGATTTCTCCTTTACCTCACTGCGTTATCTGGTGCTCACAGAATCTCTGTGGGTACCACACAACACATGATAAAATCACACACAAACAAAACAGGATGGTTAGATAACCAAAGAATCGGCACTCAACATAAAAGATCACAAACCAAGCAAGATGTGAGTTCCAGATGATTTTGCTTGGAACAGTGGTTAATCTTACTGGTATATGAATAATATGGCTGTTCAGAAGGTACTGCAATGAGAGTGCCTTCATATATATTGGTTGAGAGTGAAAAGGTTTCATACAGCCCAGTTTTTAAGTTCACTCTGGAAGTGTGGCTCTGTTGCAGGAGGTGCAGCTAAAATTCACTTGTATGGGTAGTCTTGGTTATAATACTGTAGTATTCCAACCACTAAGGTACACGTCATGTTATGCCCTTAACTCCTTAGCTTAAGAAAAATTGACGTTACTATACATTTCCATTGTTTTCATCAGAAGTAAACTACTCAGGATCAACACAATCTCCATGCACCAAAAATTGTACCTGAAGCACCTCCATGCAATTTAGCTTTGGCCAATGGTCGTGCTGCTGGTTAATGTAACACTGCTCCTGTGCTTAATTAAGCTCTGCAAAATGAAAACAGATTTTCAATTCTGCACTACATAGAGGTGAGGCTCATGCCCTACTGCCAGGGAAAGACCCCAAGAATGCACTGAACAGCAGGCCGAGTGGGCACCACAGCAATTACGACAAAGATTCTGCCATTTAAATTTTTTCCCCACTACTGATGTTTGTAATAACTGCTTGAATATTCAATGCAATTCATTAAAATGGAAAAGTCAAGAAAATCCCAATTCTGAATTTCTGAGCTGTTTCATGTAACTTGCAACTGATATGATTCACACCTTTGACAAAGGGCTCCTCACAGCTGATTACAAACGGGAACAACAGAAATGACTTCATACTCAAAAGTGTTGATTCGAAACCCTTCAGCTGGATTGCATTAGCTGGGGTGGTGGGTCCCCTCTTCCGCGCAAAGTTGATGAGCACCCTACTCAGTCGAAACTATACAGTCCAGGGCACAACGAACAGCAACTTCTTCTCTGATGTATCTCAGTCACTGTGAAGAAAGGGTGGCAATAAATTAAAATACACACACACCATTATAATTCAATAATTCAGTCCTGAAGGAGAAGGCTGCCAACCCCTCCAAATGTCAATCATTATTACCACTTGACAAAGTGCCATTAGTCAAAAGCCTCAATTAGTGTGTGTTGTCAAAAAAATTCACACATTTTTATCATCATCATCATGTAGCTAACGTGAAGGTGGGCCACTTGTTAACCCATTCTGGTCTCACATGTCTAGAAGCCTCTTCAGTAGTCTCCCCATGGCTTCCTCTGCCTTTTGGTTTGCTGTTTTATTGTATTATCCTCGGTAATCTGTTGGGAGACATTCTATTTGCATGTTGTATCCAATTTCTTCTGTAGTCCTATATTTTGTCCAAAACTGGGGTTCTATTTAGTTCCGTTGCAATTTCTGTATTTGTTTCATAACATGTCCAAGTCGCTGCCTTGCTTGTGGGAACAGTATACTGCAAGAAGGCGAGGATGACTGCAGTGCAGCAGAAGCTGTAATGTTAAACACCACTACCCCTTATACACCCACATTTTATATCACATTCAAATCTATAGTGCATTTGAATAATGTATGTTACACAGTGTAATTGGTACAAATTTCCCTTTATCCTGCCAGAAAATGGACCAGTTCCATTATCATCTACCCTATAGCTCTGTCACTAATCTTACTGAGCTATTCCAGCTGCTTTTCTTAAATGGTACCCAACAACTCAGCAAATCTCTTCTTGTAACCAAGCAGCTGCTTAGCAATTTGACAAAATTTCCCACTTTTTAACGAACATTAAGGTTCTGTACAAACAAGGAATAAGTTTTAGTAAGTCAAAATGCAACTAGTATTGTCTTTTTATTTCACTTAAGTTGACATGTTTCGGCCCTCATTTCTGGGCCATCATCAGGTCACAAACCTAAATTGAGGACTATAAAGTTACAGCTTCCTCAATTTACGTTTGTGACCTGATGATGGCTCAGAAATGAGGGCCGAAACATGTTGTCAACTTGAGTGAAATAAAAAGACAAGCAATACTAGTTGAGTTTTGACTTACTAAAACTTATTCCTTATTTGTACAAAACCAAACACAATGGGGATGGAGACTCACCTAAAAAACATTAAGGTTCCTTTCATGCTCACAAAAACCTGCAGCTGGTCTCCCTGGGCAAGACTAATGCTATCAGCAACATCCCACCTCATCCACAGTGCACGTTAATATTATCCTCCCATCTATGTCATGGTCTGCAAACTGGTCTCTTCCATTCAGTTTCAATGATTCAAGTATCTGAAACATTTTTTAACCTTCCAGTGCTGGTTATGTACCTCTCCCAGATCATCCTCGTTTACTGTGTAGTTCCGCCATTATTCAGTGAAAAGTACATATAATGAAATTTAGTGCATTATCAAGTAAGTCCAAACATCAACAAGTTAGCTACTGCTTGCACATGATCCCATACTTCTGACATGTTCATGCCCTCTTATTTAGTCACCTTTACACACGTACGATACACAGAAACAGAACACTGGGCACACAAGGTGTATAATTTTCCTCTACAATTTTTTAACTTCCCTGCTATGACAAAACCTTACAGAGTTTAAGGTTAAGGTGCAGGCAGGTCATGATATAAACTGCTGATTATTTTTTCTAATTTCATCTAAAATCAGAATGTGACAACATAGTAAAATCCACTCAACAGCCTCGAGCTCTCACAATGGAACACACACACACGGTGAAGCTAATCTGATTCACTTTTGCAGCTTTTTACTGTGAACTCACCAACAATGAACAATGTTCACTTTCTAAACATACTTATAATAGCACCTAATTGATACGCACCTCTACAATAGGGCCTGTTCACAGAAGAGTGTGGTAACAGGGCCATGTGGGAAAACTTCCTGGGCAGTACAGCCTCAGTCTACAGTTGATGCCCCTCCTCTAGATGGAACACAGACTGAAGGGGAACAATTTGCATTGTCCAGCCTTGCCCATTACATGGCAACACGCATCATGAACTGGATCAGGGACTTCTTCACCCAAGTCTCTCCAACACTGTGCACAAAGAGTATAAATTTATCAATTACTATCCACTGTGCAACACAACTCACAAAAATTAAACTAATGTTTAAATTGTATTCCACAATCAGCAAGGTTAACATCCAGGTGTGAATTCCCAAACTCACCCACACTAAGTGAGAAATTGCAGTGCAATGATGGGACCAGTTGGGGAACTTCCTGGATGCATTTGCTGGATCCATGTCATATGGAACAGCACCTTCTGCAATGATGCCACTCCAGCACTACTGAGGGGCAAACTTACACAAGAAAAGTCCTGCATGTTCAATGGACCTTCCTGTATGGCGGCAAACCCAGTAACACCTGCTCCGGCATTCCACAGTTAACAACCACCTTCATAAAATGATGAATGTACTTATATCTCTAAACTATGCTGTCACACTGGTTTGTTTCAACAGTTTGTTGGAATAACCCAGAATGCAGAAATTCTGTACAGAAAAAGGGGTGCTGAAAGGGTCAATTCTTGGGCCTATACTGTTTTTATTGCATGCATAGGACCTTCAGTTAAACATTCAAGAGGAAGAGACAGTTCTGTCTGCACTGATAAAAATAAGCTGGTTATTAAAAAAATGCCACCACACTTCAAACTGAGGTTATAGTTATGCTGCAATTGAGGGTTCACACATGGCCTTACGCCTTATGAAAACTGCAGAAAACACAATGGCAATATGTTTGCAAACCAACTAAAAACTGAGGAAAGTAAGTTACATTATAAGATATTTAAAGAAAGTAATAAGTCTGTATGTCAAAAGGAGTATCTACTTAGCAAATTTCCACGCTCATCTGAGGCATGGCTTAATTTTTGAGGGTAGGCTACTGACAGTAAAGGTATCTTTAAACTTAAAAAGAGGGTAATGTGAACTATCAGTGCTGGAATTCTTGAAGACAGATATTCATGGATCTGAATACGCCCGCAGTATATAGCTTACACATGAGTGATCAAGTGTGCTACACTAAAAGAAACAAAATCTGGAGCCGAATGCAGAAGTTCACAACTACAATATGTGAAAATGTGGATCATCATGTTCAGTTCTGCAATGCAGATCTTGAAAGAAAAAATGTGTGGTGAATATGAGGATGAAATTATTTGACAAGATATTTGGCTACATGAAAGAATGGGACAAGTAGATCTTTTAAAAGGGAGTGGAGATCCTGTCTGATGCAACCTGCAGATATGCTTTACAATCCTGGACCTTAACAGCCGCTGCCCAACACGTGTGTCACTGTGGTCTTGGCGCCGTACCATTTCTTGAGACAGACGAAGGTTAGATTGGGTTTTAGGCTATTCCTATAATTACAATTCATTTCTTACCTCCTTCATTTATCACGACAGACAAAGGCTAGGTTAGGTTTTAGGCTATTTGTGTAATTAAAATTCATTATTCACTTCCTTTTCGTTTCTTCATGGTTTCATTCTTATACATGTATTCCATTCACCTTTATCTCCGCGTTTTTTATGTACTACCCACAGTGCAACACACTTCCTGTACCGATGTAACAGCCATTCTTCACACCGTAATCAATGTATCTAGTAGCGTGTGTCTGGTTCCAATGAAGCAATGGTGCAAAACATGTCAAGTGGTTAACGAGTACCAGAAATGCTGTTCGTGCCGAGATCTTCACACGTACATCCGTTGCTGTGGGAAGACAGTGGTTCGAACAGTAATTTCCTCGCACATCTGTTCCGCGATCAGGCCATCATTATGCAGTTCCTAATGGACGTGGGCTTGCTTTGGAGAAAGATGCAGTGCAACACCTGTGGTCGAGATGACGTGGTCCGCAGAACCTAGTATTCCTGAAGGATTTAGGTGGCCAAGTCAAAAGAAGGTTGCTGGGGTCAAGTGTTCTGAGTCGAGGTCCATAAAGCACGGCTTGTGGTTCCAGCAGAGTATTCTCACCTTCCACGAAATTTTACGCATTGCAAACACCCACTGGTCTCAGTGTGATATACCACGCTCCTCTGCCCATGCCACATGATCATCCAGCTGTGGTCCACGCCCTACATCGGCATCTCCTACTTCAGGTATGGGTGCGCTTATGTCGTCTGCTATAGCATAATCTCTGTTATGTCACACCTACCTCCAAACACAGTCACAGATATAATGCTGTCTCTGATGACTGTTGCGCTGACGGCCATCTTAGGTCCATGATTGTACAGTCCATCCACATCCATAGGAAGAATATACAATGTATTATAGTATAAATGCATTTACATAATTTCAACATAATTATACTTAGTTATAAAACTTATTGTGCTTGACAAATCCTATTCATATGCCTAACACTGATGAATAATAAACTATACTAACCAAACGAATTTACTCTAGATACGAAATACTTTCCTGCCGTCGTATTTTCTTTCACAAGATGAACGTGGGAAATACAACCTAACGTGCTTCTGACCTTCACTAAATAGCAGTACTGCCAGCTGATAATCCAATACCTGCTCCACAATTAAATAATCTGTACCTTCCTTTAGACAGCTTTACGCCTACATAACCACTGTCCAGCAACATCTTTGTGGTATCATACACATGTGGGTACACCTAACCATTATTTGCAAAATATTACACATTTTTCAAACATACTAACACTACGTCAAGTACAAAAGAATTTAAACTGTTCATTCTTTTTTATTATAGAACTTAAAATTTCCTCACCTTGCGTAAAATACTATCAAAAACTGCATGCAAACCTCACAATGTCTCGTGCCGTTGGTGCACGGCCTCCCCTTCTTCCAATCTTATATCGGCACATATTCTCCATCATAATACCACCACTGCAAGTAGCAAACAATTTCAATACTACTTCTTCTTCTATTATACAACTGATACAATTTCCTTACCCGGGACAAAATATTTTCGTAATGGCTGTCATTCTTGCAGTTTCATTCGAATTGCCTGGCGACATCTTTGCCCTGTCATACACGTGTGGGTCCACGAAACCATTTCTTACTTGCAAACTCTTATATCGACACATTCTTCTAACATATTAACGCCACTGCACGCAGCACAGAATTGAAAAATGTGTAGTTTTATTTCCATCATTCGCCACAACCTCGTACATGACCACTTCGCACTATTTTTAAAATGGCTACCGCGTTGAACTTTCCTATTGGCTACGTGGACGGTAGACGTTCCAGGAGCGTCTTTGCTGATCATTAGCAACGAGTATAATACGTCAAGCGACTGTCCTCCACATTGCCATCTATTGGTATGCACAGAACTGTCGATGTAGATGTGATGTAAGGCACTAACAGAATGGATCGTTTGAACTCGGTGTGGTAGTAGTTTTTGATAGCTCTCATACGTTTCGGGTATTTATTATACTTGCAGCTAACACCTACTGTACTGAACTATTCTGGATTATAATCGAAATGGAGTTAACCATGAATATTGTCTAGTGTTTCCTGAATGTACTGTATATATTACTTCTGTATGTAAATAACTAAGGATAACCAAATGAAAACTGGGCATTTCTACTGACATGAACCAGGAACGTACGTGTTGCTAGCTGGCCAAGCTGATCTGCATTCTTTTCACTAGGAGCAACAGAGATTTGCTTATCACCTTATTTTCAAACAATTACAAAATCTTCAACACTCCAAGCAAGATCAAAAATTTTTCATTACATTAAGTTCAGTTGAAACAAAAAGTAACGGTTTGTAACACCTGATTAATAAAATAAATTACCTTTCTCTCTTCCACCACCATAATGATTTTCTTCTTCAATACTAATACAGGATTACCAAAAATTGATCCCCGGCATTTGGCGAGATAAAGAAGAAGCTTAGCTCCAGCCATTCTTAACTTTGGCAGAAGCAGGACATGGGTAGTCAGCTGAACATCCTACTTCCTTTACCTGCCAGGGAGAGAGCTCCCTATCACCCAACATCCTGGCTGATGGATGGAACCCAGTCTTGACACTTCAGAGGGAAACAAACATTTTCCCCTGCCAGATTCTTGTATAGTGCATGCCATACAGCCTAGACGGCACAGATCACCTAGTTTAGCTAGTCAGTATATGAACTACTGTCGCTGCTCCCATAGACCAGTAGTTCCCAAAGTGTGCTTCACAGGTCCCAAGTGTTCCACGACCTTTACCCAGGGAATCCACGGATATATTTCTGTAATGGCTACTTTTAAGTTTACTTATTTTTTAAATAAAGGAATGTTTTGTTACAAATAATTGTGGAATGTCTCTAATTGGTGATGTGTTTATTTCGTGTGACTGTTAGAATATCTAATTAAGAAACCCCCTCTACCCATGAAGCCAGTAACACTCAGTTACCATACATAACTGGTCCAGTGTTCAGTGAGTTACCAAGAATGATTATTCCCATATGGTCCTGGTTGGACACATTTACATTTCAACAGAATAACAAGCCCTTCACTAAAATGTCTACATTACTACTTCCAAACAGCCAGGTGTTCCAAATCCATAGTTTCTCTAACAGGAATTACACGCAATCGGACATTAAATACAAATGTGTGGACATGCATCACTCTTGCACCAATAAATATAATAAAAAAGAACTGTACATTTATCTCCATGGGGCATACAACAAGGTCACATAAAAATAAATAAAATGATTTCAAACATTCACAAAATATTAATATACATACACATAAATTTTTCCAACCTGGAGCATGAATCAGAAGAAACATCACACTCAACTTACAGTACTGCTGTGCAGAGATAGCAAGAAGTTTTTTTTTTATTATTATTATTGACACCTGAATTCTGACAAAAGCCTTCAAAGCATAGATAGCTGTCCAATACCAGCAAAGTTAGTAAGCCACTTTTCTGATTGAAAATCATCATTATATTGTCTTAATGGCCATCATTCCAAACAGCAGCAGCATAAAGCCTGTTGAAACTGTTCACAGTATCATGATCATCATATTTGGTCATGCTCTACTCCTTTCATTGTGATCTGTTGCTGCAAATATGAAACTATATGAAAGAGAATTGAACTGTAGGACTTTTGGTTTTAAAAAACTTTGTAAACACCTTATTACACTACATTACACACACACACACACACACGAGGCTTTAAAATACATATTACCTGAAATTTATACACACAACCATCAAATATCTGTTCACAGTTATGTTACAAAATATATGTGCATATATCTGTATTTAATTCAACTATCTTACACATTATTTTACTTCACCAGATTTATAGGTGGTTTTTAATAAGGGTTCTAAAAATGTTTATATCTGCTGCAGGGTTTTCTATGATTTTCTAATGGCTGATCTGAAGGAGCAACACATTTGTATTAATTTTCGCTTCCAAATTGGGTGGGGGTTGAGGGCGCCCTGGGTTTAAAATTGTGAACCAGGAAGCAAACATAATTCTTTTCAGTGGAAGGGCCTATATTTTTCACACCCACTGAAACTGAAGAGTGTCCAGTAAAACACGTACAGCTCTTTGACTGCTGGGGCACTGTACATCAGCTGTTAACCCCAGACTGATTCACCAGCATTAATACAGGGAGGTTTTGCAGTGTCCAAGAGAACAAGTCTGCCTAAACTATCTGGAACGATGGAGGAACCAAGACTGGTTCATCCACCATGAAAATGTTCCCATGCATAGTGCTGTATTAGACGAGCAATTGTTGGCTACTACAATATGGCTGTCAACACTCATCCTTGTTACTCACCAGACTTGGCACTTTGTCACTGTTCTAGTTCCCAAGAAAGAAATCACAGCAACAAGGGCGCTGTGTTTGGTATGTCCCTAAAATGCAGGAATATTCATCATTACACCATACCACATGCGATTCCAAAAGATCAGTTCCAGTGGTGCTTCCAGTAATCACAGAAATGCTGGATCCACTGCAAAAACTTGGAAGGGATTACTCTGCAGAGGCCAATGACTAATAACAAAGTCAAATGTATACCTAGTTGCTGCCTCAATCTGGGAGATTCTGGGAATGCCCTCATATAGATGAACTGTGAATGTGTGAAGTCTGTAATATATGTGTTGATTACTTTTCACAACGTGTTGCTCTTACCTGATGCCTGAAAAATTAATTACAACTTACTGCAGGTATACAGCACACAGAATAAAGTTTTGAATATTCCGGAAAAACACAAAACAATGTGTTAAAAATACCAGTTCAAGTCGGGATTCTTTTTGTATGTTAAAGTGTGACAGAAACATTTTCTAACTACAGTACTATAACTCCCTGAAATTTCATGTGGTAAATTTGCCAGTCCCAATTTATAGCTGTAGTTTCCAACCTGCATGTTTCTCCACTCATAAAGTTGCTATGAGATGACTTTGAAATCACAGTTTCAGTCAATAAGTATGCTACATCACTTTCCTTTTATGGTAGAAACCAAAATGATAGTACAGACAAGCATATATATGTCTCTCATGTTTACTGCTGCCACTTTGCCACCAACAACTCTTATTACCATATAACAACATTGGCATGCCACAGTATTTTATATGCATTCAACATGAAACCGACTCATTTATGTAAGCATGCAGCAACACCTTATCCACAATTCTAAATTTAGAACATCTGTGCCATTCAATGTCCCACCCAATTTAGAACATGTCTCATTTAATGCCACACCCAATCCCTCATGTCATATTTTATTTCTGCATGATATAATTAAAAAAACACAACAGAAAAGTGCAACAGGGTGATTACATGTTTTCAGCATAACTGCCACATAACATTTACTTGCATCCAACCAAAAACTTGAATGAGGACAGAACATTTTCAAAGGCTGCTAAATTCTATAAAACACGAAACAGATGTGATTAGTCTTATGCGTATTGGACCGTGCATCATCTTGATATTTGAATAAAGGATGACCAACTAGATGACACTTGCTTTATTATAAATTGCTCAACATGTTTCAGACGTTTATACGTCCATCTTCAGGAGCTAGCGAGTACTTGTTGTGTTGTGTAGGCTGACTTGAGGCATGCTGGTGTTATGTGGCGGGATTGGCTGTTGGTGATGTGGTATCCGAGTGTAGGCTGAACCACTACTCTACTCACTACCCAACAAAACGGCTTCCCAACCGCAATGATACACAAACTAAGGCACCAGATAGAACACAAAACAAAACACACTTCACCACAAGACAGAAAAAACAAGAAATGGGCAACTTTCACATACATTTTCCCACAAATACGCAAGATCACGAACTTGTCCAGAAACACAAACATAAGGATAACATATAAATGCCGAGTAGTGGTTCAGCCTACACTCGGATACGTCACCAACAGCCAATCCTGCCACATAACACCAGCATGCCTCAAGTCAGCCTACACAACACAACAAGTACTCGCTAGCTCCTGAAGATGGACGTATATAAACGTCTGAAACATGTTGAGCAGTATATAATAAAGCAAGTGTCATCTAGTTGGTCAACCTTTATTCAGATGTGATTAGATTACCTGTGCTTTCAGCACTGCAACAGTGAAAGGGCAACAAAGAGAAAACATCCCTACCTGACAAAAGAACACAAGTATGCAGGAGACCACAGCTGCGCCATTAGCCAATCCAATGCACATGTATAATACTGTTCAGTCTCACATTCACAGATTCAGTGATTCATGGCAAACCAAGAGAGAAATATGGTACAAAGGAGGCAGCCACTCTTTGGTTTGTACAGAATGCAACTGAATTGCAAAAAAGGCTATGATGTTCTAAATTGTGATAGCTGACAAAGCATATAAATCTCCTATTTTCAACTTCAGGTATGGGCACAAATTTAAAAATATTTATATTTGTTACAGAATAGGCTGGGCTCAGGGTTGCAGCAACATGCCACTGTCTTTACATTTCACTTCACTTAGACAAACCTCCTCTAAGTGCAGAAGGTTTACAAAGAGTTCTCAATATCCCAGTCTCCAGCTGGAGCTCTTACTCTCTTCCATTCAATTCCCCTTTCCTTCAAAATCATCTGCATTCCTTCTTCCAAAGTTTATCATGGTCTTCCTCTGTGTCTCCTTCCCCATGTTCTAGCTTGCCAGGCCATTTTGGGGTATCTCTTAATCCCCCATTCTTATGATGTGCCCAAACCATCTCAACTGCACTAATTCTGTCACCTAATTGATGGAGATTATTCCCAATCCCACTCGTACTGTTTGACCCCTGATCCTGTCTCTTTTAGTTTTCCCCTCCATTCTCCATCAGTACCTCATATCACTGACTTGCAATTGGCTATTATGTTTGGGGGACAAAGGTCATGAATTGCACTGGCATGTTATTATTGGGTTATATGGTGTTTTATGTATGGTTCATTTTGTCTTCCTTATTTCTTTTCTGTTAAAGAAATTTTCGTTCAATATATACTACTGTCTTCCTGCTACTGAAATTCTGTTGTTAATTTCTTCATCAATCCTACCTTTGCTGCTAATAAAGGTAAAGGGTAAAGCAGTCCTGTTACAGGCCTGGACAGGCCCAAGAGGGTTCCAGGAAGTTAAGGCTCCCAGACTTCGTGACAATGGCACAGGATGGTGGTAGGTTGTCAGCCTTATGCACCGGCCTTTACCCCCAGGAAATACTCCTGGTACTCATTTCTGTTAGAGGCTGATTCGGCCCCAGGGCCATAGTGCGATCGGAAGGATTTTATGTCAATGAAAAATCCACTGACACCAGCTGGGATCGAACCAGCAACCTTCCAATTTGTGGCACAGCACCTTAACCACTGTGCTACCGCGGTCCTCTGCTAATAAAGGACCCAAGATATTTTATATTTGTAATTGTTCTAAGTCCCGTCCTGCACGCTTCATGGCGTGATATCGTTATCATTCTTCACGCCTTACAAATGCGGTTTTAGTTTTAGTTTCATTTATGGTAATTTTCATGTTCCTCTATACATTTCAAAAACAAGAACTCCCCATTGTAGTACATGATGTACATCAAACTATAAAGTCAAAACTGAGATTCAGAAGTTCCTTACTACTTTAGTTCCACAAGAGAACAAACAAACAAACACCTCTTACACCACCCACACTATCACACAATCAGTTACTTCAATTGTGGAAGGCTACTGGCATACCTCAGCACTCCAACTGAACTGAAAACTTCATACTAATTTACTAACTAAGTCTTTCCTCATTAATTTTCAACTCACATATTAGCACACAACACACTGGTCGAGTAATTCATCAGCGTATCAAGTGAGCAAATTACATAGTGTGAACAAACATGGAAGTATTGAGTTCAACATTACACCTTTACACAGTTACTGTATCATTAGCATTTATTACAAATATTGTACTAGACATATAAAATATTTGTAATAAAACAGTCATTACTCACTTGCCCTAATGTGAATGTGAATCATGCTGACAGAGGCAATGACAGCACTGGTAGAATGAGATGGAGGTAAGACTTTCAGTGAATGAGTGAATAAAATGTACATATCAATAGTACTGGTATATGATTCTGGTATACAATTACCAAGCATTTACAGGTTTAATGATTTATTCCATTACATATAAATCAATTTCTCTGTACAAGCTGTATGTAAAAAAATCTCTTCAGGTTTCAAACTACATAAAAATGAAGTTTTTTTTCCATTTCTTTTGCTATGTCACGCCATAATAATAATAATAATAATAATAATAATAATAATAATGAATGTCCCTGAGTGAGGTACCCCGAGAAGGGCTATGAAACAGTAGTGTGGTGAGGTAGATTTCCATATACTGGGGAGGCTGGGCTGGGAGGGGGAAAACACATTAATGACTGATCAACATGTAGATCAGGCAGGCTGCTACAACATGCCACCTCCAGTGTTGCCAACTGTGTTATGTAAAGAGGAATCCACAGCAGGTTTCCAACTTATATAACAGACTAGTCAAACAACTTGCTGTTATTCAGCAGTGGCCTGTTTGAATGCATGAACATCACTGCCATGCACATCGACATAGCCAGTCAGCACTTGTGTTGCAATGCAAAAATAATAGCTCCTTTATCATTTACCAGTATTATGTTCTAATATTAACTGCTCAGATTTGAAGGGCACGTTTTTATAAACAAAAATGTTAACTCCTTCTCTATAGGAAATCACAGGGCATTTCTGTTTGCACCATTTGCATCACCTGACCATTTTACAGTGATGATTATGATCAACAAAGGGATACTTAAGGAGAACAGCAACTATAAGTACCACATATCTGTGCTGCTAATTTAAAGTACAGTAAGTTGTCCCTGTGTGCACCATGGAAGAATATGGAGGAGTGAATTTAGAGCTCTACTCATGCTTCAACTTTGCACCACAGGGAGGTGAGTGGTCAGCTGCATGCCCCAGTAAAGAGCCCTGAGTACCCACTGAACAGGAGGCTGGGCAGGCTCCAGACACAGATTGGAAACTGTAGGTAACAGCTGAATCTCCTGTTCCTGCTAGGAATGATAAGATTCCTTGGTCATGGAGCCCACAGCTTCATCACTGTACTGACTACACTATCCCAGCAACTCTGGTTACACAGCTGTAGCTCAATGAAATGAACAATTCTATGCAAATACAAAGAAGAAGGATCAACACTTGTAATGCAATTCAAAGGCACTAACAAGGAAGTATACTACACTACACAACAGATTTTGGCTGGAGAAAGTTCACTGTTTGGTGAACTATTCAGCAGAACTGTTAGGAGTTAGGAATCTTGTATCACCTTACATCATACTATAGCAAAATGTTGCCAGTACATCCAGATACTGTTCCGTTTGGCCCCATGCCACTTACATGTCCTTCCTACCAGCTGTCTGCTGCTACCCAGTTATGACAAAACAGGCAGTTACTGTATCTGATAATTGTTTCATTCAGATACACCATGTCGCACGTTATTTAAATGCCTCTGAAACTAAAGGATAGTGACTAAATAAGTACTGTGTTATTTTAATAATAATAAAAATCTGTCCTTTCAGTAAGCATTACTTTGTGCTTCAGGCTTTACTGGAATGTGCCTGCAAGGCTAACTCCTAAAATTTTGAATTTATAAAGAATGCTAACCAGAAATAAAATACAATATTTGGTCTCAGTGATTTCTAAAACCATAATTTCAGAACAAATTTCAAAAAGACATATTGTTTGTGAGAGGCAGCTTCATTGTACTGTGGTTTTAATTACAAACCAACAAGCACAAAATATTATCATTAGCTTCTTTCATTCAATCTAATGGGTAACTTCGGCATTTGGCATCTGGAGCTGTTCCAGTGTTAACTGCCCACCAAAATGGCACATCACAGACAAAACAACACAGAAAGTTCTCCTTGACAGACATCCCCTAAAACATCAACAACTTCTTCTATGTTGAAAATTAGGTGCATGAAGGATCACTCAGGGAAAATGCAAACTGATACCACTGCTATAATATGGGAAAACCCAGATGGTGTGTGTTTTGTGTGCAGTATAAACCCCTTCCTCAGGGAAGTGACAGTGTCTCCCACTGAGCTATGTATCTCAGAAATGAATGACATTACAAGAAAGCATGCAAATATACATGCATACTGAAAAGACAACACCAGGAAAATTACTGGTTTCTGCCTTCAATATGACATAAAATGTAGAGAAAATGAATGCTAGCATTAAGTATTCTTTGGGCAAAGCCAAAACTAGCACCACTGCTAGAATTGCAGGGAAACCCACAAGTGAACACACCTATAGAATATGAGGAAAACTTTCTGATCAGGGAAGAAACAAGCTACAGAAATTGCCAAACTAGTGCCACTGCTAGTACACTAAGAAGACAAACTCATGAAAACCATGACACAAAAGAGTAACAGCACTGTTGCCAGCAAAAAGCTAAACACAAAGTACACAATATCTGTATGGGACTGTCAGTTGCTTGTTACAGATGGAGAATAAGTGACAATGGATAAATTAATCATATAGGATAACCACTAATAAACCTGTCTGTTCACATTATCTACCATCAGCATGTGTCAGGTCTATGCTGTGAAGTACCCATATTCCGCATAAGCATCATGCTGGTACATAATCAGGACTGTAATAATTGCAACACAAATGCCATGTTACACCTTCTGCTCACATTTCAAACCCCAAAAACTTATATTGACACATAAATAAAAATTAAATAACACAAAATTAGTAAAAAGTAATGTCTCCCACACAATAAATGGTACATTTAGTGTAGCATACATGGAGGTGGCAAGCCTCATCTGCAGCACTCCATATGGCTGAGTTATGGCATTTTGAATCTGAATTAAACAACTGATGGATGTTGCATACAATAACAATAATAATAATAATAATAAAAATAATAATAGCATTAAGACAGTACCAGTTGTTGGTGTCAACAAGGAGAGAAGAAATATCAGCTGAATACACACACAAAAATATTGCCACTTGCATATGTACTTACAAAAATGTCCCAGTAAAAGTAAAATTACCATGTTTACTCATGTAATGTATGCACCTTTAAACCAAACACTTGTATCTAAGAGTCTGAAATATGTGAATACTATCATTCCAAGTAAATCTTTGCACATCAGATTAAGGTTAGAAAAATTACAACTGCATAATATTCTGAAAAGATGAAAAACAAAAACTGATATGACGTTTACTGGCTTGTCGAAAATGTTTGAAAAAAAACTATACAATTAAACATGCCAGTTTACATAAGGTTGCAATAACTGTCAATATATATTACATTCATACTTAATTAACCAAGACTTTATGGTTAAAAGTTGGGGGCGTTAAAATATGGGATTAAATTTATCTTTCAAAGTTTCAATTATAAGAACAAGTGCACAAATTACACAAGTATATACACCAAGTGCAACAAATTTTGCAGTTACTAGCTGCCAGACAGTGTTTGTCAGTCTTCTAGCAAAGCATAGACACTAACACAGAGTATGACTGAACCAATCAAAACATGTTAGGCAAACATGCTATTCTTGACTCTCCTATACCACTTCCAGCTTGCTCATGTTACTTAATAGCAAGAATGTGTTAACGCTAGCTATAAATCTACTTATACCTCTAATATGACAATTAAAATTATTATAATGATGACAGAATTCATACAATAAAGAAATAACAAACTCCATTTTATAAAACTGTACACTTTCCAGACAGCCAGGCAGACACGCTAAACTGCTCTTATAAAAGAATCTTCTGGATTAAAATAATAAAGAAACTGAACACATGGTGCCTATAATGACCCTTACAGCTACAGGAGCACAAAGAAAAACACATCTGTAGAGAAGCAAGCTCCTCAAATACATATGCAACAACAAATTAAAAATTAAAAAGAGTACTACACTTACATACCTGATAACACAAAACAAGCTTCTTGGAATTACTACTATAAATTTACAATTCCCACAAAAAAAAATATCTCAGCTAATGCTACACAGTATGTGATGTGGTACCTGCTCCATCTCCTATGGTAAGTAAAAATGACAATGGTTTCGGCTATTAACGAATGTACAAATAAGCACACGAATCTTTTGTTCCTGAGAAATATGCCTGAGAATGGTTACGTGATCAAGTAATCTCACTTGCAGTTCTGTATGAGACAAACAGGTCATGATTGTATATAACACAATGTAGACTTTGTGTGTTCCTTAATTATGCTGCGACAGGCTAATTAAACCAGTGCGAAACAACAGTTCCCACGCAGAAGCAATGCAAGACCCATACCCACATTACCCCAACAAGCATGCATGGCACATATTGCAAACTGTAGTTAAATCACGGTAGCAAGGTCTACAATTAACATTTCTCAGATTTCATGCAGCAAAGAAGGAATTCTAAGCTACTTGCATATACCTTTGCCCACACCCCTATTTACAAGGCCTAAACCTGGACCTATATTTCTAACCCAACAGTATGTTATATTGTGTGATTTCAGATTTATGCCACAAAGCAGATGAGATTCTGCGCTCTTCTGGGTTATTACGCCGTTAGTAGTGGTAATTCCTTCCCAGCCTTTTGAGACAACCTATCAGTCAGTCAATAATTCAAGAGTGATTCTTGACCCTTAAAGATGGGACTGATAGGTTGTTCCAAAACGTTGGTAAGGAATTACCACTACTTGCTGCACTAACAGCTCAGAAGAGTGCTGTTCTCAATGCGTTATTTTATTTATGATTTATATAATCATAATTCCTAATCTCTGACTGCAAGAACATGGACCATGGATACAGACACAAATAACCAAAGTTAACAGTTGTTCAGTGCACCACTCACATCATGAAGGGACATTACTGCCAATAACTCTTGACAGCAAAAGAACAGCAAGCTAGCAGCCTTATTTTGGTCACCGGAGTGTAAAGTGTTCTATTATGTATCACAGTTCCAAGTGAGCAAATCTTTATAACACAGTGCATGGATTGCAGTGAACACCATTACTGACAAACTGCAAGCAAAGGACTGTGAAGGAAATAGTGCAAATACATATGACAATGATTTTGTCAAAGGGCTACATGCAGCATGTTGTTTTGACACCAAAAGAGTATGGCTTCAAAAATCAACAATACTTCTGTCCCACCATTCATTACTCTTTGAAATGACATCCAAAGAAGTAACTCTGTACATTATTATTTACTGCATTCTGCAAGAGCTAGAAAATAAGCTAAAACAGCCAACAGCACAAACAAAATGACAAAACACTAAATTCCAAAGTTCCATTAGTTGTTAGTAAATTGAAGAAAATTTCATTTTGGCAGTGGCCCCATTTACTAACCAACATATTCAGTGACAGCCATACACTGCAAGGGGCACTTGGCTTCACATGAATAATCATAATAAAGTAAGGTTTGTGGTAAGGATTGATGGGGTTGAAGGGTGTAGAAAAATTTTTGGATCTGTTTGGAAGTGAAGCTAGATTCATAGATAAGGTACTGCTATAACATTGCTTTGCCACAGGTAACTAAAATGGCCTTTCCTAACTAAGAGTGTAAGAATGCTCAAAATATACTGTACTAAAAACACTATGAAGTTTGTTTTAATGACAGAGAAAACGCTTGGTAAAGTGTATTTACTGCCCTGTAACTTATTTACCAACTACATGTGTTCTGTGTGCCACTTTACCTATTCTTGAGTTGGATACACAACAGCTGCCACTAATCTGGCTGCAAGTGATTTGACATTTACACCTGGGGGGGGGGGGGGGGGGGGCCGCGGGGAAAAAAAACTGGGGAGATTGGGGGGGGGGGGTGTAAGTTGGGAAAA
>Ga0123353_10001221_pt1 | contig 31485 bp, 12 predicted proteins | sample TergutLab28metaG_3_FD_92763 | JGI IMG/M metagenome (GOLD analysis project Ga0123353, IMG submission 92763) | Labiotermes labralis P3 segment gut microbial communities from Petit-Saut dam, French Guiana - Lab288 P3 | ecosystem: Host-associated > Arthropoda: Insects > Digestive system > Gut ...
CATATTGATACCTCTCTAAACTAAAACGAATGTTTTAATTTGCGGAAAAATACAAAAGTATTATAAAATTTATGCTATTGGTTGTCAACACAACTGCAGAAGATGAGATGATTGGATGCTGAGAAGTTGAGTAACGACATCATCTTTTTTGACTCAGCCTCTCATCTTCCCAACTTCCCAACCTCTAAATTTTTTACAGTTGTAAACTGTAAAAAATTTTATATAATATGGAACTTACACAAAACAATAAGGAGAAAGCAAAATGGCACTTGTTGTAATGAAATTCGGCGGCTCTTCGGTTGCCGATGCCGAAAAAATGAAACATGTCGCGAATAAAATAGTCGCGAAAAAGAATGCAGGCAATAAAGTAGTGGTTGTGGTTTCAGCTCCGGGCGATACTACCGACGATTTGCTTGAAATGGCTGATAAAATCACGTCTAACCCTCCCGCAAGAGAAATGGATATGCTTTTGGCTACCGGAGAAATGGTTTCCATTTCGCTTCTCGCTATGTCAATAGACGCCATAGGCGAAAAGGTTATTTCCATGACCGGACCGCAGGCAGGAATTGTGGCGGATACCGACCATACACGCGCAAGAATAAAAAAAATTGACCCTAAAAAAGTTAAAGCCCAGCTTGCAAAAAATAATATAGTAATAGTAGCGGGCTTTCAGGCAATAAATACTAACGGCGACATAACAACATTAGGCAGAGGCGGTTCGGATTTAACTGCCGTAGCATTGGCTGCCGCTCTTGAAGCAGACTCTTGCGAAATTTATTCAGACGTTGAAGGCGTTTTTACAACCGACCCCAGAGTCGTAAAAGAAGCCAGAAAACTGGATTATCTTTCTTATGACGAAATGCTCGAAATATCAAGCTCCGGCGCGCAGGTTTTACAGGCAAGAAGCGTCGAAGTGGCAAAAAAATACGGAGTTGAAATACATTCAAGAAGCACTTTCAGCGATAAAAACGGAACAATAATAACAAGCGAAGAAAAAATCGGGAGGAAAAAGATGGAAGCATTGTTAGTTTCAGGAGTAACGTTTGATAAAAATCAGGTAAAATTCACAATAATAGACCTTCCGGACACACCGGGAGTAGCTGCAAAAATTTTCGGAAAACTCGCGAAAATCGGCGTTAATGTCGATATGATTATACAGTCTGCCGCGGTAAACAAAAAGAACGATATTTCGTTTACGGTCAGCAAATCAGATATGAAGAAAACCCAGATTGAGCTGGATAAAATTGCCTCCGAACTTAAAGCGTTAAGCGTGGTTTGCGACGAACATGTCGCAAAAATTTCCGTTGTAGGCATAGGAATGAGAAGCAATCCGGGAGTTGCCGCGCTGATGTTTGAAATTCTTTCAAAAAAAGGCATCAACATAGAAATGATTTCCACAAGCGAAATAAAAATTTCGTGCATTGTTGACGAAACCGATATGACAAAAGCCGTAGAAGAATTACATAAAGGTTTTAAATTGGATAAGAAGAGCAAGTAATACACATTTGTCATTCCGGACTCGATCCGGAATCCATTGTTTCTCACATACCCCGTCGGCTTTGCCGACACCTCTTTATCTTAAAGGGGAATTATGAAAAGACAACGTGGATTGCCGCGTCGGAAATAAAATTTCCTCCTCGCAATGACATACAAAAAACACTATGAAAAATATTTTAATTTTTGATACTACATTAAGAGACGGATCTCAAGGCGCGGGCATTTCGTTTACCGTTGAGGATAAACTGAAAATTGCCAAAGCTTTGGACGCTTTCGGCGTTGCTTATATCGAGGGCGGCTGGCCCGGATCTAATCCTAAAGATGAATTGTTTTTCAATCAGGCGAAGAAACTCCGTTTCGCAAATTCAAGACTTACAGCTTTCGGGTCCACAAGACGCAAAGGCATAAAAGCTTCCGATGACTGCAGTCTTAAAACTATAGTTGCTTCCGGCGCTGTGACTGCCTGCATTTTCGGAAAATCGTGGGATTTGCATGTAAAATACGCTCTCAAAACATCAAACGAAGAAAACCTGAAAATGATTTCCGAAAGCGTGGCTTTTTTGAAATCAAAAAAAATGGAAGTCGTCTTTGACGCCGAACATTTTTTTGACGGTTATAAAAACAATAAGAATTATTCTTTTCAAGCTGTTGAATCGGCGTTAAACGCCGGCGCGGACATAATTTGTTTATGCGAAACAAACGGCGGAATGCTGCCGTCCGATATACAAAAAACAGTAAGAGATGTCGTAAAAACTTTTCCCGGAGTTAAATTCGGAATACATACGCATAATGATTCGGGCTGCGCCGTGGCAAACTCTATAGTAGCCATTGAAGAGGGTTGTGTTATGGTTCAGGGAACAATAAACGGATTCGGCGAACGCAGCGGCAACGCTAATTTATGCTCTATTATACCGGGTCTTCAGTTAAAAAGAGGCTACAAATGTGTTCCGGCTAAAAGTCTGCAGAAACTTTCAGAACTTTCAAGATATGTTGATGAAATCGCGAATATGGTTCCAAATGATTCAAAACCTTATGTAGGTAAAAACGCTTTTGCGCATAAAGCAGGAATACATGTATCGGCTATTGAAAGAAATCCTGAAACTTACGAACACATGAATCCTAAACTTATAGGAAATGAAAGAAGAATTCTTGTGAGCGATTTGTCCGGTAAAAGTAATGTGGTTTCCAAAGCCAGCGAACTTGCAATGGCTATACACGATACCCCGGAACATGTTAAAAAAGTTATAGAAACAGTAAAAGATATGGAAAACAAAGGATATCAGTATGAAGACGCCGACGCTTCTTTCTTTTTACTTACAAAAAAAGCTTTGGAATCTTTCAAACCTTTCTTTTCTTTGAAAAGCTACAGGGTAGCCGTTGAAAAAGACGCTTGCGGCAACATTGTTTCCGAAGCTACCGTTAAACTCGACATTAAAGGAAAAGAAGAACATACCGTAGCCGAAGGCGAAGGTCCGGTAAACGCTTTAGACAACTGTCTGCGTAAAGCTCTGATAAAATATTATCCTGACATAAAAAAAGTTTTCCTTACCGACTTCAAAGTAAGAGTAGTCAACAGCGACGCTAACACCGCGGCAAAAGTAAGGGTACTTATAGAATCATCAGACTCGTCAAAATCTTGGGGTACTGTCGGCGTCAACGAAAACATAATAGACGCTTCCTGGCAGGCTCTTACCGACTCCGTAGAATACAAACTTTTGAAATCTAAAAAATGATAAAAGCAGTTTTTTTCCTCTCTTTTGTCATCCCAGAGTGTTTTAATCCGGGATCCACGGTTGTAGTTAAATAAAACATGGACATTTTAATATTTATTGTTGCTATTTTATGCTTAGTAATAAGCTTTATAGGATGTTTTGTGCCTATGTTACCCGGTCCTCCGCTGGCATTGATTTCTTTGCTGTTAATGAAATTATATTTCAATAATATGAGCTGGATGTGGATCGGGATTTTTGTTATTGTGGTATTTGCTGTAACATTTTTAGACTATTTTGCCCAAGTTTGGGGAACAAAAAAACTCGGAGGTACTACAGCCGGAATTATCGGAACTTTTGCAGGTTTAATAATCGGCTTTTTCTTTTTGCCTTTCGGCATAATAATCTTTCCGTTTTTAGGCGCTTTTATAGGCGAAATGACAGCGGGAGCTTCGGCAGAAAAATCTTTAAAAGCGGCTACAGGAACATTTCTTGGTTTTATTTTAGGAATAGGACTAAAACTAATGGTATGCGTATGGATTACTGTTTATTTCATTTTTAGTTTGAGGTGATATTAGCTCCGTCTTTCATTGCGAGAAGTGAAACGACGAAGCAATCCAGAAAGCTAACGAAAAAAACATCTCTAGCATCTAGATTGCCACGCCTGCTTCGCAGACTCGCAATGACAGCTAAAGCAAACAACAAAAGACCTCCGCATTTTATAGGCGGAGGTCTTTTGTTGTTTTGACTATTCAAAATTTCCATTTGAAAGACTAAGTTGTCATGTTGAGCGGAACAACGGAGTTGTGAAGTCGAAACATCTGCCTTTTAACTGCAGTTCCGGGGCGCTCACATCTCGCGCCCGTCGCAGGCTTGTGCTCCTTATTCGTCGCACTGCAACCCCTTCGACTTCGCTCAGGGTGACAAATATCTAATCTCTTACTTTCCTAAAACAATTTTAACCAAATCCAACGGCTCAACAATTTTTCCGTCTTTATAAACGCGCATATTTCCTGCGGAAAGTTCGTCAATTAATATAACTTGTCCGTTATTTCTGCCGAATTCAAGCTTAATGTCATACAATACACAGCCGAATTTCGCGAGTTCTTCTTTTATCATATTGCAAATATTTTGTGTTTGAGATTTTAAAGATTCATATTCATTTTCATTTAAAATATTCAAAAGAGCGAGACAATCTTTTATTATAAGAGGATCTCCGCGTTCGTCATCTTTTAATGTTACTTCCACATAAGCATTTAAATCCTGGCCTTCTTTAGCGTACATACCGTAGCGGCGCATAAAACTTCCTACAGCTTTATAACGGCATATAACTTCTACGCCTTTGCCGAAAAATGTTGCCGGCAATACTTCCATTGTATTATTTGTAAGATCGGATTTTACAAAGTGAGACTTTACACCATTTTTTTGAAGCATTTCAAAAAAATAAGTGCTGAGTCTTAGTCCGGCATTCCCCATACCTTCAATGGAAAGACCTACAGTGTTTGCTCCCGGGTCAAAAACTCCGTCAGTTCCGGTTACATCGTCTTTAAACTTCAAAAGATAATTGCCGTTTTCAAGCGAAAAAACATCTTTGGTTTTGCCTTTGTACACTTGCTGCATAGAAAGCTCCTTTTTTAATTTATTTTTTACGTCTTTTTGTTGTTTTTTTGTAAAGCATTTGGAGTTTTTGCGACGCCTATAATTTGTCATGCTGAACTTGATTCAGCATCTCATCCTTAAAAGCCAGATTGCGGATCAAGTCCGCAATGACACCATAAATGAACCGGCGTATAAGGAAGTAAAAATCCAAAAAAGGAAGTAAAAACAAACGGAGAGGGAGGGATTTGAACCCTCGATACGGTTACCCGTATATTAGTTTTCGAGACTAACTCCTTCAACCACTCGGACACCTCTCCATTCACTGCGTTCATTAACTATCTGCATGTCATTCCGCACTTGATGCGGAATCCATTTTCAATAAAAACAATGTTTATTCTTTATGTATTTCAAGGCCAAACATGGATCCCCGACTAAGACATTCGGGGATGACAAAAGAGAGGATTGAATACTTGCTTTTGTCAGTTTCACAGATTATAGCATTTTTTTAATTCTTTATATCAGCCGCCGAAAAAGAAAGTTATATTGTTATAACCGTCTGTGGTGATGTCATAAGTATAATTTATTCCTATAGGGAAAGGTATTCGCCATATACGGAAAGAAATTCCTGCTCCGACGCCTGTTCTTGAACGGATTTTTCCGGAATCGTCTATTATGGCAGACTCCGCGAAAGGCGTTATTGCGACAATACCGGTTTTGTTTTTAATAGCGTAATAAATGAAAGAAACTCCTGCGCCGAAACCTTTTTCCCCTCTAAAATCTCTTGCGTATATTCCTTTGCCGCTTAAAACTTCACCGCTTCTCACTCTGTCGTAATAAGGCGCTTCAAATGCCATGGCAGCGGAAATATCAGCGTTCAACACATGACGTTTTTTTAATTCCGCGCTGCCTTTTGCTTTTAAATAAATTTTTGAAATGGAAAAATCCGACCCCGTGTAAGAGCCTGCGTTTTCATAATTTATTCCGGCATAATAACCGTATTTTACTTTGTCTAAATCTGAAAGTTTATCCGCTATATCGGACAGACCTACGCCAAACAGAGCTCCCATAGAAGACATTCCGCTGCCGGCAGATCTCATATTTTTATATTTTCTGTAACCCGCGTATATCTTATTATGGTTTCCGGAGTCGTTGGGAACATTATCTCCGGAATATTTTACGTCCGCAAAATCAAAACCTATGGTAAATCCTGCTTGTTCTTTAAACGATTTTGACCATGACAATTTAACGGAATCTGACTTAACATTATATTCGTTTACTAAAATATCCGAACCGCCGCCATCTTGTCCCGGAGAAAAAAGCCCTGAAACGCTGTATGAACCGTCATCATAAACCTTTTCATCATAATTAAAACCTGAAACCGAAACGCTGTAAAAATTATCATTTAACCCTAGCCCTCCGGAAGCCATATAACCGTCCGAACTAAAAGCGCCCATAAGAAAAATAGTTTCGGATTGTTTAAAAAGATTGGCTTCCATTAAAGCCAAGGCTATAGTGCTTCGCGAGCCGCCCGTACCGAAAAAAATAGGAAAAATGTAATAACTGTCCCTGGCGTCAATATTTATTGAAATTGAAGAATCATCATTTTCTGCTATCAAAAAATCCGCGGTTTTAAATATTCTCATATCGTGAACGGCTTGTTTGGCAAAATCATAATTATCGGCATAGAATATGTCGCCTTCATTCAGGAGAAATTTTTTCCTTACTTTATCCGGAGATATTCTTGAAGTTTTAACATTAATTTCTTTTATAATTTTCCCGTTATGCACGCTCGGACTTTCATTTGCGTATAGAAACGAAGAAAATAAAAAAATAGCGATGATTAAGTTTATTATTTTCATATACATATTATTTTTGCAAATTTTGTCCGTTTTGACAAATATTTGTCCGAATATGATAAAATTATGAAGTAACACTAATTTGATTTTAAAAAGGAGATTTCAATGTCACTTTATTTGTATCTTGCAATTCATTCCGTTATTTTTGCAATTTTTTATTCTCTTATCTTTTTACTTCTCAACAAAACATCTGTTTTTAAAATTAATTTTTCTTCCATTTTCTTTTTCACGACAATAATGTATTTTGTTTTAAGCTTATTGATCGGAATGTTTATTAAGATCTAATGATTGTTGACAAAATTTTAAAAGAATTAAAATCTTTAGGCGATAAAAAAATCGCTCTGCATCATGCTAAGTTTTTCCAAACGCATAAAGGCGGATACGGCGAAGGCGATTTATTCTGGGGTTTACGGGTTCCTCAACAAAGAACCGTCGCAAAAAAATATTTTAAAGACATAACGCTTAAAGAAACCGAAAAGCTTTTGCAGCATAAAATCCACGAAGTAAGAATGACGGCTTTGTTAATACTTGTTGAGAAATATAAAAAAGCTGATGAAAAAGATAAAAAGGCGACTGTTAAGATATATCTTGCGAATACTAAATATATAAATAACTGGGATTTAGTGGATCTTTCGACCCCGAGTATTACCGGCGCTTTTTGGTTTAATAACAATACCATCGATATGTTCAAATTTGCAAAGTCCAAAGACTTATGGCGCGAAAGAATAGTAATGATTTCAACACTTTATTTTATAAGACAATACCGATTTAAAGAAACTTTTGAACTGGCGGAAATGTTTTTAACCCACAAACACGATTTAATGCACAAAGCGGCAGGCTGGATGCTAAGGGAAGCAGGAAAAAAAGATATTAATGCTCTTAGAGTTTTCCTTGATAAAAATTATAAAAAAATGCCGAGAACTATGTTGCGTTACTCAATAGAAAGGCTTTCCGAAAAAGAACGAAATAAGTATATGGGAAAATAGATTGCGGGTCAAGCCCGCAATAACAACAACAAAAGGAGCTTAGCTCCAATGTCTTTTCAAAAACTTGATTTACATCCTATTTACAATAAGGGCGAAAAAATAGATTCGGAATTGAATAAACTATTTGCCGACGCATGGTCAAAAAAACTGGATTTCATTGAAATAATACCCGGAAAAGGCTCCGGACAGCTTAAAGAAAAGGTTTTAAGATTTTTAAACCAAAAAGATATACGGAAAAAATATTCAAAATATGACGTTGATAATAAAAATTTCGGAAGAATTTTCGTACATTTTAACTGGAATAAATTAAAATGATAAGTTTGTCATTCCGGACTTGATCCGGAATCCATTGTTACTTACATACCCCGTCAGCTTCGCTGACACCCCTTTATCTTAAAGGGGAATAACGACTAAAAGCAACGTGGATTGCCGAGCTTCGCCCGCGATGATGCCAGCATTTTATAGAGGTTACATGAAAAACATTCTTATACGGCTTATAATCAATTCGGCAGCCTTGCTTGTGGTTGTAAACATTGTTTCCGGATCGTCAATCACGCAATGGGGAACATTAATAGCGGCTGCTTTGGTAATAGCCATATTAAACGCGATTATAAAACCGATTCTTATAATTTTGACTCTTCCCATAAACATTTTGACTTTAGGAATCTTCACGCTGTTTATAAACGCTTTCCTTATGTATCTTACGTCACTTTTAATAAAAGGTTTTCATCTTGAAGATTTCTGGACCGCGTTTTGGGCAGGTTTGATTTTCAGCGTAGTAAGTATAATTTTAAATACCATAATAGGGAGTAATGAAAGACGGAATTCTAATAATACGTACAGACAATAAATCCGTCTTTTAAAAAAATCATGATTACAAAAGAACTTATTTTAAGAATTTTTTCCGCGGCTAACATTTTAAGATGGAACGACCACATCCGTCCGTTTGATTTTTTTGAGCTGGACAAGCAGGCTCACAAAATGATTATCGCGCATATTGTGGCTAAATTTGAAGAAGATGAAGGTAAAAAAGTTGACCGCACAAAACTTATTGAAGGCGGAATTTTTGAATTTTTCCAGAGAATAATGCTTACCGATTTAAAACCTGAAGTTTTTCACGAGCTTATGTCTAAAAAAGAAAAAGAACTCAATAAATGGGTTATGGAAAACTTAAATAAGGATTTGTCCGCTCTCGGCGGAGGCATAAAAGAAAGATTTGAAGAATATTTTTTAAATCCCGAATATGCGGCTTTTGAAAAAAGAATTTTGAGTTCCGCGCACAGTCTCGCGACAAAATGGGAATTTGGAATTATCTACCCGTGGAACGCGATGCTTTACGGCATAGAAAAAACAAAACAGGAAATAGACGAAACAATAGCAAGCTTTGACGATTTATCCGGAATAAGAAAACTTGTAATAAATAAAAAATATTTCGGATTTCTTGACCTTTGCGGGCAGCTTCGTTTTCAACAGAGATGGGCGCAAGCTTTCAGAATTCCGAAAACAACGGTTTTAGGGCACATGCTTACCGTAGCGATCTTTTCGTATATATGTTCAAAAGCAATGAATGTTTCGGAAAAAAGACTATATAACAATTTTTATTCGGCGCTTTTTCACGACTTGCCTGAAATCCTTACCAAAGACATAATAAGACCGGTAAAATCTTCTATAGCAGGGCTTGAGGAAATAATAAAGGATTATGAAAACAAACAGGTCAATGAAAGGATTCTGCCTCTAATACCGGAAAACTGGCATGATGAAATGAAATTTTTTATACAAGACGAGTTTTCTGATAAGATAATTGAAAACGGGAAAGTTACGGCAGTAAAAGATTTAAATAAATATAACGATGAAAAATATAATACGGTTGACGGCAGTTTAACGGAGATCTGCGACAAATTCTGTGCTTATATAGAAGCTTCTATGGCTTTGGAATACGGCATAAAATCAGAAACGCTTATGCAGTCCAAACAATCTCTATATGATAAATACCATTCTGTTACAAAAAACAACATCAGCTTCAAACAGCTTTTTGATTACTTCAAATAAAATTAAAACATCAACAAAAAAAGACTTCGGGATTATAATCCAGAAGTCTTTTTTTGTAATATCGGGGAGACAGGACTTGAACCTGCAGCCTCCTGCTCCCAAAGCAGGCGCGATAGCCAATTACGCTACTCCCCGACTTAACACGACAATTATGAATAAACTTATTTATTTTTTGCTTCTATTATTTTCTTTGCTTCTTGTAATGCTTTTGCGCGGTGACTAATTTTATTTTTTATGTCCGCATCAAGTTCGGCAAAAGTTTTATTATATTCCGGAACAAAAAAAACGGGGTCATAACCAAACCCGTTTACTCCCGCTAAACTGTTGCTTATTATACCAAAAATTTGTCCATCTGCCAATGATATTTCGCCATCAGGGCTTGATACGGCAATAACGCATCTGAACTGCGCCGTCCTTTTTTCGTCGGGAACGCCTTTTAAATTTCCTAGAAGTTTATTGTTATTATCGTCATACGTACAATTCTCGCCCGCGTATCTTGCGGAATATACTCCGGGATCGCCGTTTAAAAAATCCACTTCCAAACCTGTATCATCAGCTATCACCCATTGTTTAAAAAACTCCGCGGCTTCTTTTGCTTTTTTTGACGCGTTCTCTTCAAGAGTCACGCCGTCTTCCACGGTTTTCGGATATGAAGAAAAACTTGTCATAGGAATGACATTGATATTTAAGTCTTTCAAAATCGCGGAGATTTCTGCAACTTTATGTTTATTACCTGTGGCAATTATTATTTCTTTTATCATACAAAACCTTTTTTGTCACCCTGCGTAAAGTCGCAGGGTCTATGGATTTATAGATTCTGCGATAGACAGAGTCTCCGCAGACAGCATATGAATTTTTGGATATACTGTCTTTGGCGTCATTCAAGATTGCGGATCAAGTCCGCAATGACGCAAAGCTTTTATTTTTGTTCTTCTTTCGGAGCGTATTTTTGCTCATCAGATTCTTTGGTTGCGCTAGGCTTTTTCTTTCCTATTTTATCTAAAGTTTCTTCTAAATCGTCAAAGTCCATTTCTTTAACAACCAACAATCTTTGCGCAACGGCTTCTACGGCATCCCAATTGGCTTTCAATATTTCTTCAGCTTTCGCGTAACATGAGTTTAATATATCAATAGTTTCATTATTAAGCTTTTCTTTTAAACTTTCGGACATCAGTTCTTTTGGTATTACTGAAAAATCTCCCACGTAACCGCTGTTTCCCATTCCTACACGCCAAACCATAAGATTCGCAATCTTCATGGCATTTTGAAAATCCCCTGAAACACCGCTTGAAGTTGTTCCGTATTTAGTCTTTTCAGCCACATGGCTTGCAAGCGAAACTATAATGTCAGCAAGATATTCTTCTTTATTCGAAGTATATAATTCTTCTTTCGGATAATGAGCGACAAGACCCAATGCACCGCCGCGCGATCTCACCGTAATTTTAAAAACGTCGTCAGTAGGATGATTCATATATAAAGCAATAGCATGCCCGGCTTCGTGATAGGCAACCATTTCAAGTTCCTGCGAAGTCATTTCAAGATGCGTTTCCAAACCCAAATCTATTCTGTCCATAGCTTCGGAAATATCCTGCATATCAACGGTTTCTTTTTGCTTGCGCGTAGCAATTAAAGCCGCCTCTTTTACGATATTTTCTATATCTGCGGGAGACTTGCGCACAGCTTTTCTGGCAAGCCTGCTTATGTCTACATCCGTAGAAACTTTAACTTTTTTAAAATAGAACTCAAACATCAGCTCTCTTTCTTTTAAGTTTGGAAGCGTAATTGTTATCTTTCTGTCAAACCTTCCGGGTCTTAAAAGAGCTTTATCCAAAACACTTTCGTCCGCGTTTGTAGCGGCGATGACTATAACGTTGCTTCCTTTACTTTCCAAACCGTCCATTTCTATAAGAAGCTGGTTTTGCGTGCTGTTGGTTTCTTCCCCGCCGCCCATATAAGAAAAAGTTCTGCCTCTTCCTATAACTTCTATTTCGTCTATAAATATTATACACGCGCCGTCGGTATAAGCGTACTCTCTGGCTTGTTTAAACAAATTGCGGACCCTGCCGGCTCCGACTCCGACAAAAACTTCTACGAACTCGCTGCCTGCCATGGATATAAAAGGAATACCGCTTTCGGTGGCAATGGCTTTCGCGATCAAAGTCTTTCCGGTTCCGGGAGGCCCCATAAGCAGAAGTCCTTTTACTATTTTACCTCCGACTTTTTGCAGCTGTTTTCTGTCTTTTATCAGCTGGACAACTTCCATTGCCTCTCTTTTCGCACCTTCAAGACCTATAACCTCTTTCATAGATACTGTTATTTTGTCACTTTTAATTCTGCTTTTTTTGACTTTGCCAAATCCGCCGCCGCGAAAAAATGTAACATACATAAATACAAAAGCCGCCGCGCTGGCAAACGCAAGCATAAGCTGCATAGGCATTTGGGCTAAAGTCAATGTACGGTAAAACGATTCAAGTTTAGACATACCGTAAACAGAAAGACAAATAAGCACAAAAACTATGGTGCCTATTATCACCCAGATTTTGTTGTTCTGCATAAATATCTTAAGTTTGCGAAACATTTTTAACCTCTTTTGCTCCGTGCATGTCATCTTGAAAGATAAAGCCCGCTGAAGGATCTGCCGTTAAAAAGCAGATATTTCGACTACGCAACTTTGTTGCTTCGCCCAATATGACAACAAGGAAACTCTTTTATAATTTCAACTATTATACTATTTTGTACAAATAACAACAAATACAAAAAGCAGATTGGATGAAATTCCCAATCTGCTTTTTGCTTGTGGTATATCTTTGAAGATTATGCTGCTGCCAATATAGCTCTTGTCATACTCAGCGATATCGCCGCACTGTTCTTCGCGTTTCTTACAAATTCTTTTCCAATCCATTTAGGCAAGACAGATGAATCAACAAGAATTATGAACGCTTCTCTTACCTTAGCCTTTACAGCTTCGTCTTTACTTTCAGAAAAAGGATTGTTTGCTATATCCCCTATTAATCTAATAATGTCAGCATCTTGGCTTAACTGAGTCAATGATCTTAGATCCGCTCCGGAAGCTAATAAATTTCTGAGTTTAGGCAACATATCTTTCATTGAATCTTGGGTTAAGTTATCGCCGTTAATAGCCATATTGAACATCAATGCTTTAATTTGATTTCTGACATTGACATCAACTCTTGAATAATAGTTTTCAACTTTGTCCAATCCGGTATTAGTAGCCTGAATAAGTAATCTTTCATAACCGTTTTCAATATATGCTCTTATTTGCGCTCTTGCCATTTCGTAACTATCGGCTGTTCCGAGCTGCTGCTGTTTTAATACAAGCTGATAAAGAACGCTTGTATCTTTTTGAACTCCAGACTTAGCAAGTGCTGTTCCCAACACAGCAACCATAGCATTAAACTGTTCACCTATATTTGCTTTTTCGTCTACTGGCTCAGACATAACAGAAATGAGATTCTTCTTGTAATCTGTGTTAACTTCTCTCAAGCCGTCAGCATTAATTTCAACTAAATATTTCGATTTAGCTGCTGATTCATAGGCTGCTTTATACGAACCTTTTCTGAAAGAACCTGCTTTTCTATTTTGAACTTTATTATTTCTTATAGTTTCAGTATCTCTTACGAAAGCAGTAACGATAGAATCTCCTATTCCTTTAAGTTCGTTTCCGCTGACAAAAGAGTCCAGATTAACTGCGACATTATCAGCAAGTCCGTTAATTTTTGCCGTTTCGGATACATTCAACACCGGCGTAATATTGTTTTTGCCGACAATATCTTTTATATCCGCAAGGCTAACTGTATTGTCTAAAGATACATAGTTATACGGAGAAGCAACCATATTTTCAGACAATCTGTTAATTATACCCAATACTCTCTTCACACTGTTATAGTCCGTAATTCCATCGGCATTTAGATAAACTCCGCTAAAACCCAGATTAAACAATTGTCTTATAACAGCTTCTTCGCTATTAGCTAAATCCGCAATAGTCAATTCCGCTATTTTTACGGTTTCGGCATCACTTGCAAGTAAATTTCTTACGGCTTCTTCATTAACAATTCCGTTGCTTACAACAGAAGCTTTAACAATAGAAACATTTCTTCTTCTTTCATTACCCATGAATCTTGAAAGACGCGCGGAATCGCCAAGTAAACTAGAAGAAATCGGCTGACTTGCAGCAAAACTAAAGCCCGCGTTTTGGAAGCCTGCCGCTTGTTCTTCTGTAGCAGCACGGCCTACAAGTATTTCAGGCATAGCCGCAACAATACCGCCTTCTTGCGCTATGTATTGTTTCGCTCTTTCAGAAGAAACCTCTTCAATACCGCGATCTTGGGATGCAACAATTGTGGCATTTCCTATCTTAATATCTCTGTTATATTCAACGCCGTCCATGTTAATTATAACGCCCATACCGCTAACACCCAAACTTGCCTGAAGCTGCTTTTCATTATTCGCTATATCGTGCGCGAAATATTTATTTGATAATTCTGCAACTCTTTCATAGAAATTGCTTATATTTTCAACTTTCAGCTTTTTCTCTAACGCAGCATTTCTGGGAACAAACTTCTGAATTACTATATTTCCGTTGCTGTCAACAGAAACATAATGTTCTACTTTCAAATAATGCGTTACCCCTTCAACCGTTACAGGAACCATTGTATTAGGAGCCAATCTCTTAGCAGCAGAATGTTTCTTGTCTTTCAAATCTTTTCTGTCGTTTGAGTTAATATATTCTAGTCTTGGCGCTAATATACCGTTTTCCATAAGCATATTGGATTGGGCAGCTGCATCCTTTCCTGCAACAAAATGAACTAAATTATAAACCGATGCTCCTGGTTTCTGTGCAAATATATTCGAGCTCACAAAAGCCGACCATACGCCGGTTATTTGGTCTGTTATTGCAGTTTTCAAAAATTTCGATATTATCTTAGGTATAGCAATAGAAGGAGTTTCAATAATATTGTCTATAGTGACAGGCAAATTGTTCTTTTCAAGCTTGCTTATTATGCCGTCTATTTTAGCATTCGCGCTTGCAGTATTTTCTAAATACATTTTAACAATTTTCGCAGTCAATTCATTATTGTTTTCGATAGTATCAACATTTTCTTTATTAAGTTTATTCATAAATGAGCTGACAGCTTTTTCTATAGCCGCTCTGCCATACTTATTATATAATCCCATTGTTGTAGAATTAACTGCAATATTTTTACCGCTTAAAAATTCTTCGGCAGCTTCTCTTGCCGCTTTCTTCTCTTGGGCAGAAACAACAGGCTTAGATTCTTTTTCTTTCACCGCTGCTGCTTTTACTTCTGCTTTTGGAGCTACTTCTTCTGTAGCTTTAACGCGTGTCTGTGAACCGTCAGCATTCATAACTATCTTCGTATTTTCAAATGTTTCATTGAAGTTTGTCAGATTTTTAATCGGTCCAAACATGCCTTCCGCTTCTTCATCATTAAGCAATACCAGCTTTAATAATGTATCTCCGGTTGCCAATGATATCAAATTATTTAATTCCATCAACGATGAAGATATCGCTATTTCTAATTTTACATAATCTTTTCCGTCGGATGTCTTTTTGTTATTGATTATCACATCTCCCAACACATACAAATAATCCAGTATTTTTTCTTTGCTATCCAAATTTTTCAACGGATATGCATTGCGTATCGCTTCAAGCACTCTTTCATCATCAAGCGCTGCCTCAAGCTTTGCTATAGCCGCAAGCACTTCAAGCTTGCCGACTGCAATCATATTCGTATTAAAAAACGCACTTTTTGCTTCCTGAAATTTATTCTCAAGCAGCTCATTACCTTTCACTTGCGCTATTTCTACTATCTTATATATAGGAACTGCTACTCCTAATGCATTAGTCGCTGTTCCAACTATTGTAGGAATTCCGCCTTTTTTATTTCCTTCACTTGTTCCTTTTTCTGTAACAACAATTACCGCCGGCGTTCTTGTTTCTGCCATCCAGCCTAATAACTTTGATGGTACCTGGCCGGCTTCATAATTATCAGTATTGCCAAAGAACCAGTACGAATCCTGATCTCCTTTGCTTTCTGCCACTTGTCTGAACAAATTCGCAAAGAATGAACCGTGATTTATCAACTGCTGGAATCCAAAGAAATTTGCTTTACCGGTTGCTTTATTATACTGAAGAGTCGGATGCGTATTCTGCAAATACACGCCTGATGTATTTTCAAATCCTTTATAGTCTTCTCCGTATACACTCTTTAGTACTCCCAAGTTTACCAGCTCTTCTCCGTATGTTTTTCCGGTATAGGCTTTCGTTTCCAATAATGCCTTAACGTCTTTCATAGATTCTGCATTTGTCAACAGATTCAATGTCAATCCTGCGTATCCGGCGTTTTTCTTTGCTATGAAATCGTCAAGTATTATTTCGGCTACGCTCTTTATTGTCCAATAACCTTCTATGTCTCTTACTCTTAATCCTATATCTAACGCTTTCGTTTTTAATTGCGGATCTCCTGCAACAGTCTTAAATCTCGGATTATCTTCCGTAGTTATGTCCAATCCGTATTTTTTCTGCATTGCTTTATCGTTGATAAGTTTTGCATATTCGGATTGATACCATTCCGCTTTTAAGAACTCTCCAGTTTCTACTGCTTTTGATATAGCTTCTTTTTCTGCTGCTGTTTTGGCTTCACCTTGTTTTACCTGCAATACATACCAAGCTTTTAAAAATTCTACTCTGTCTAAGCTTTCTCCGATACCCGCAAGACCCAAATTAAACGCTACCGATATATCTTTTAAATATTCTGGGTTTCCGAATTTAGGGTCTATATCTGATAATTTTGTCACAAGTCCCGGATAGTTGCGCATAACTATTTCGCCGTCAATGTTTTCATCAGCCAAGAAGCTTTCGACATCCGCTGAACGTCCTTCTTTTATACCGCGGATATATTCTTGGGTCATCGATGTTTGCTGAACTTGTTCCGCATGCGAAACTCCGTACATTTGCTCTATTATAGTGCCTACTTCCGCTACCTGCGCTTCTAACGTTTCGGATGTTTCATTTTTTACGTCAAATTCTATCGCTTCTAATGCTTTTTCCGCTGCCGCAAAATTTTCTTTAGTTTTGTTAGCATTGTATGCAGAAACTTTAGAGCGCAAGTCAGAAACGGATTTTTCAAATCCAAGTTCCAGAATAAACTGACGTCTGTCTCCGCTCGCTTCAACATCAACTCTGCCTCTAAATTCAGCCTGAAGTCTATTAACTACTTCACTCATAATATCAGCAGAAACTTCTGAGTATTCAACAATTGATTCGCCTTTATCTTTCAATTCGCTGGAAGTTATATTAAACACTCTATTAATTATTGCTTCTCTGTCAACAACTTGAGCTTCAGGCTCAACTGCCTCTTCCGCTTGCGGAGCAGTTGCTTTAGCTTTCTTATCGGCAATCACTTTACGTGCTATTACAATTCCTCCAAAAATTACTGCAACAACAAGACCAATAATTCCTGCTATCGGAAGAGCTATCGTCGCAGCAATAATTCCAAAAGATACTCCGAGAGTAATAAGAGCATTTCTTAAATTCTTACGGTATGTTTCTTGAGTATCGTCAAAATTTTTCTTTATATTTACAACTTTAATTTCCTTTACATCCAGAATATTAGCTTTTTTTAGTTTTGCTTTATCTTCTATTATTTTTGTAAGAGTTTCTATGTTAGGATCAGTATCAACAGATAAGAAATCTTTTATATCGAAGTAACCTGTCACTTCAATATTATTAGATTTTAAATTATCCATCATGTCTTTATAACGTTTTTCTGTCATATTTTCAACTTCAGCAATAGTTATGCTGACATTATTAATATTTACATCACTGACATTATTTCTTTTTAATTCTTCTATTTTAGACATCTTTGCCATTCTGACTATTTGAGAGAGAACCCCTAATTTAACCTTCAAAAATTCTTCCGGAATATTTCCGGTGACATTTTCCAATATTGTTGCATAACTGTCTATATCAACAGCGGGAACAGTTTTTGTTAAAGGAGTTACAGGATATCCGTATTCTTTAAGTTTTGATTCTGTTTCGGCAACAGGATTCTCCATTCCGCCCCTTGTGCCAAAGAATAAAGCCAACGCGCCGATTGCTATTAACAATACACCTATAGGAGCTCCGGCGAACCACAGCATAATAGAAGCAAAAACAGTTCCGCTAACAACAACTCCGGCAAATTTCTTAAATCCGGATGTTTGTGTGTCAACGCCTGTCCTTGAATCTGTTACTATTTTTGCTATTGCAAAACCTATACCGATAACTCCGGCAACTATCAAAGTAACTACAGGAACAGCAAAACCCAGTGCCATAACAGCATAAACAGCAAACCCGATACCGCCAATTATGGATAAACCGCCTATTGTTCCAGCAATTCTTTTTTGTGTATTATTTGATTTTTTTGAGAATAAGAAAGCAAATGCATTAAATGCTGTTACATATGGGAATACCAAGAGACCCGCAATAAAAGCCATAACAGGATTTGCACTTGCTGTTTTAACAACACTGCCGTCTGCGTTAGTACGCATCCCGTTATTTTTAATTAAGTTAAACCAGCGGGCCGCTTCTTTTTTGTAGTTGTTAAATACGACTCCTATATCAGCATTAGTAACAGATCCGCCATAATTATAGAACAAGAAAGCGCCTATTACAGCAAACGGTATAATTAAATACGGAGCGGAAACCAAAAGCGTAGCGCTTCTTATTAAATGAATACCTATCAGAGCAACTATAGCGCTTCTGATATTGGTATCTATATGGCTTCCTGCAAGTTGATTATATACCGCCTTTTCAGAACTGTCACTTGCATCATCACCAAAGAAATACGAATAGGCTAATCTTGCAGTTCTTCCTGTAGCAATATAAGCAGCTTTCGCTAAGCCTTTAGTAAAACCCGCGTCATGAGTAAACATATTTGACATATGATAAGGAGCCTGAACAACCAAACCTTTAAGCCATGTAAATAAATTCTCACCATAAGTATTTTTACTCTTTAACAAACCTGTCATTGCCGAGGTTTGAGACATCAGCACACCGAATAATCCGAGAGTAAGAGCCATTCCTAACGGAGCGGCAGAGAACGGACTTATTCCCAAAAATACTATAACGTATATTACGTATTTTACAAATTTCGTAGCACCTCTGTCTTTTTCATAAAATCCTGGACCTGCCACAAAATGAGTAAGCTGCTGTAAGAAAGAATGATTCTTATTAAACATCGTATATTCATAGCTTAAGAAACTTTGTGAAGAACCTGAAGAGAATTTCTCAAACATAGCAGTAGCATTCATAATATGAACTTCTCTTTGCTTATTAACTTCCTGACCCATAACGTAATATGACATTCCGCCGGCTATTGTAAATTCATCTATCATTTTCTGCAAGTCTTTAGAATTAGGATTTTTGCCGATTGCTTCATACAGCTTTGCGGCTTTTTCTATATTATTGTTTCCTTCAAACTGATTCAAATAGTCTGCAGGCATTGAATTAGCTATTATTTCTATAAACATATCTTTTATGTCGGCGTCAATTTGCTCGGCAGATTTCCCTTTTTCTTGCGCAAGCATTTCTTTCAATTCCGTCAATTCTTTCCCTTCTGCTATAAATCCTTGTTTTACAAATTGTAAAACCATTCCCATCATGTCTTCACTAACCATAAGACCCATATCAGCTTTTGTTTCAACTTGTTTTCCGTCAATTATGGAAGGATGTCCGTAATACATTCTCATAATCATAGCAAGCTGACCCACATAATTAAATGTTCTGTCGGCATGAGCGGCAGAGGCAGATATAGTCGTTCCAAAATTCCTTGTACCTATAAGTTCAGGGAATGATATAACAAACGCAGCCGGGCTTTCTTTATATATGGTAAGCAAATTGGGAAGCGTTAACATCTGCTCAACATAAGCTCCCATATTCATATCAGCCGTCAATATTGCTCTGTCGGCTTCAATAAATGTGTTAAGTAATGAAAGATGCTCTACTTTACCATAAGAGCCAACAAATACACCTTTAATTTTTGTTATACTCGTTGAATCCGCGGCAAGATTAAATATTGTCATTTTTTTGCCGGGCATATTGCTAAATATAAAATAAGCTCTTTTGCCTTTTGTATCTAATTTACTCCATTCTTGCGCAAGCCTTCCTTCTTCGCTATCGGCTGAAATTTCTCCTGCATTAAGCATTTCCAGCCAATTGTTATACTTCACGGTTTCTTGGGCAAGTTTATTATTGATATTTCTTAATCTTAATGTCTCAGTATCTGTTAAAAACTCTGACGCATTTCCAGTTGAATTAGCTTCAACAGCTTTTTTATCATTCAATTTTACCCAAGCATAAAAATCAACTTCCTCCAACATTATTTCAGTTACCGCAGGGACATCTATTCCATCTTTCATTGCTTTTTTTACGGCTTCTTGATCATTTATGTCAATTCCTTTTGAATTCAAAACAGCTTCAATTTCTTCAATAATCTGCAATTCAAAACTTGACGCCATACGTAATCTTTGTTTAGCTTTTAATAATTCATACCCGCCGGCTTCTTCTTTCTTGACTGATTTATTTATATTTTTATCATATGAATAAGAATCCGCAACCCTCATAATAGGCACTGTGAATAAATCTCCATAACCACGCTCTTTCATTGCTTCAAGAATCTTTATTACGCCTAATACTCTGGGATCATTAGGATTATCTTTATACAAATTCCAAAAATCCTGATAACCAAATACAAATTGCAGTTTACTTTTAACTGCATTTCTAATAGCTGCTTCGCTATATTCGGGATGCGCTCTTCTTGCCATATCAAAATATCTGTCTATAAGAGTTGAATATTCAATTATCGTTTTGCTTAAAGGCTGAAGTCTCTTATTAGCCCATATTTCTATTTCATCTTTTACCTGCGACTGCGGCAAATCTCTGCCATCGGCAAGTTTAAGCTGTTTTCCACGCATTATTTTGCCGTTAACAGGATCTCTGTTTTCAAACATTGACAATAACGCGTTATAAGCATTCCAGTCATCAGCTGTATACTTGAATTCATTGCCAAACATATCAATACCGTAATAGTTTTCTTTACCACTATTATCTCTTTTGGCATATGGCGTCAATTTTTCAGCAAGTATTCTAAACTGATCTTCAAACTGCCCCGCAAGATAACCAAATAATCTGCTGCCGTCAGGTGAAACTTCATCGCTGTTTAATTTTTCAGACGGCATTGCTTCAACGTCCAATGTCTGCCAGACAGCTTCATTATAAGCCGGTATTCTTATAGACATAGGAGGCAATTCATCAAACGGCAAAGCATTTACATTAAGCGCTCTCCAATTTTTTAATATTCCGTAGAATCTTTCTCTGGACTCAAAATCCTTAGGAGCGTTGGACAAGTCTGGAGTTATTACCTCGCCATTCTTTATTATAAAACTATAGTTTTCAGATTCTTCTTTGCTGATAACATTTGACTTTTCATACATATCTTTCATCATATTGTTCCAGTCTTCAACAAAGAACTTAATTACATCCATTTCCTGACTTTCCGGATAGTGAGGATACATTTTATTTCTAAAGTTTTGATAAAGTTCATTATTTTTAAAATAATCCTCTATATTTTGCGCAGTTATTAATATCTCTCTGGCGCCAAAACCTTCTTGGAACGCATTATAAAATTCATTCCAAGTTTTTCCTGTTTCAGACAATTTTTTATGATCAAACTCTTTTCTCGCGGCGCGCCACTCAAATATTTTCCAAACTGAAAATATACTAAGTTTTGGAAGCATAAAAAATATAGGCAAGAAAAGGGACGCGACAGCAATTGCCCCTATAACAGGCGCAACTGTTGTTAAAAATGATAATAGGAGAATTATGCCGGCAACAGCTGCAGTCGCGCCAAAAGCAAACAATACGGATTGCCATTTATCTTTTGAAGTCGTTTCCTGAGCTTTTGAAATCAATTTTTCTGTATCTTCTTTAGACAAATTCTCTGCTTTAGCTTTAGCTTCAGCTTTTTTAATATTATTGTTTTTTATAATATTCGCAAAATGAGGTATTAAGGAAATCACTAATAAGAGGAATATAATAGGAGCAACATACGATGTAAGTATGCCCGCTGAGAACACCAAAACCTTAAGACCGCCCAGAGTCACTATCCATTTAATTGCGGCAACGGCTATACCGATTGTAAGAGACATTGAAATGGTATTAACAACAGTAACCAAAGCCCATCTGCTGCGCAGTTCTTTTTTCTGCTTGGACTCTTGTTCTGTGATATTATCGTTTCCTCTAAAATCTTCAGGTTCACCGAAGTATTGAGTTCTCGCATTCTTTTGCAGTCTGTCATTTATAAACGGAGCAATAACATTGTAGAACAATAAAGGAAGCAATATCCCGCCGATAAATACAACTGCGGCGCCGATAGTAATGGCAAGAGCTGCAGGAATAGCAGCAGTAAAAAACAATACAAATCCTAATGCAATTCCAAGAGGAACAAATGACGCTGCCATAAAGTAACTGACAGCAGCTTTGGTGTTAACGGCAAGCTGCAATCTATTGCTAAGAAATTTAAACATGCCGAAAATATCAATAAATTTCCAAAAAGCATGTCTGTTATCTTGATCAGCAGGAGTAATATAAGTCTGATAGGGAATCATTGCATCCCCTACAAAACCCGAGAAATTTCTATCAGCTGCATCTGCTTGCGACATAATATTTTCTATATTGCTTAAATATCTGTCTGCCCAGTTTTTTGTTCTAAATACAGAATCTAACAATATCGGAAGCATCGGATTGGCAGTTCCTCCCATATGGCTGAGAGCTTCAGGCTTTGCGAGATCTTCAGATATCTCTTTCAAAATATTCAAATCTTTCTTATCATTAATTTCCGTAATCTGTTCTTTATTTTTCAACAAATCAGCCAATTCTTGAGCGCTAGCAATAGACCTTCCATATTTTGATAAGACTTCATTTGCTATGGCAATATCCCTTGCTATAACCTGATCTTTTGACACTCCTTTTGTAAGGAATCCTAAAACACCGGCTATATTATCATTTAACATTTTTCCGACAAGAGCTTCGCGCCCGTCCTTCTGCATATTTCTCGCGGCATAGAACAAGGCATTCCTTATAGCAGCAGTATGTACCCTAGCATTTCGCGCTTCTATAAATATGTAACGAGTCAATATGCGATCGTCTATATTAAATTCTCCGACGTCCGATTTATCTTTACCTAAAACACCTGTAACGTATCTCTCATATTCATCAAAATGACTCGTATCTCTTAATACTCTTCCGTCCTTTAAGTAGGCAAGAATACTTGTTTCATTATTGCCAATAGCGCTTCTGAGATTAGCTCTATTATTCTCGGTCGTATTAGCGCCAAGCAAAACGCTCATTCTTGCTCTATCAATTGCTTTTCAAGAGTAAGAATTTGTTTTTCAATTTCATTTTTTTCATCTTGCGAAAGATTTTTATTCGCAAGAGAACTTCTGTATATCAATGATAATTCACTTTCAATTTCATCAAGCGCAGCTTTATCAGCATTTGTATCAATAATTAACGCAGATACTAAATTTTTATACCTGATAATTGACGCCGTTTCTTCTTCAACAGTAAGAATAAATGTTTTCCTATCACCGTCGGCTACAACATCTATTTTATGTTTAAAATCATCTTGAAGTCTGTTAATAATATCTTCTGCCATTTTATCATCAACTTCGTCATATCTAATAGTAGCCTTTCCTTCTGTCGCTAAATTTATAAAAGCTGTCCTATAAATATTTGCACTAATATTAGTTCTAGAATCACTCGCTCTTTCACCTCTAATCAAGTTAAATAAATTCTTTACAAAATTTGCTTGAGTGCCGTCTTCCACGCTCTTTCTTGTTCTGCTTGTAATTATGTTATTTGCCGCAATAAAAACAGCAAAGCCCGCAGGAATAAGAATAGCAGCAAGCCCCTGACCTGTCAAAGTAAAGAAAGTTGACAAACCGACCAACAAAACAATTCTTGCTATTACACCGGCAATTTGTATAGGCGTCTTTTTTGTGATAATGTCTTGTGAATCAAACCCTTTTTGAGAAATTAGCAATGATCCGTCCGCGCTAACGCCTTCTTCAGAATCCGCATCAACTAAACCGGCTTTTCTATCTTTCTTCTTTTTATTATTTTTAAGCAATTTCTCAATATTTATACCCAATATAACGGCTGCAACAGAAAGCAATACGGATATAGTATTTTTATTTGCAAAAAACTCTTGAAGTTCTCTTCCGTAATCCCCGAAAACATCGGCTCTTGTCTTTGTCAGATATTTTCCTGAATTATCATAAACATATTTATGCAAGAACATTTTCGCGCTGCCGCCGATATTCGGAGAACCGTCGGAATTAGCGTTCATCGGATCATATTCCCAATAATAATTTTCAACGCCTTTCTTCTCTCCCCAAATATTATATCTGAACTTTGTTTCCTTAAAGACCTTTGTGAGTTTTATATCGTTATCTTTAAAACGTTGAGCATGCTCTTTTATATATTTATTGATATCCTGTCCGTCCGAATCTTTTAAAAACTCAACATTTCTTTCTATTTCTTTTCTTAGAAGGTCCATAGGCGAGTTCTCAGCCGTAGGATTATTTTGAATATTCTCAAACATTTTCTTGTCAACCAAGAAAGCATATTTAGCTTTATTTGAAGCATCGTACACTGCAATTTCGTAATATTTATCTGAAACGACTGTAGTTGCCAGCCCGCCTGCCGCAGGTTTTGACACAAGATAATCATAAACTTCAAACATCGTATTGCCGTCGCCGTGATATGCAATATATTTTACATTACCTTTTTGGTCAATTTCATCCGCAACATCTTTCCTGAAGGTAATATATTTATCGTCGGTATTAGTTTTATATAAAATCCCGCCTTTTTTGTCGCCGGTTTCAAACGTAAAAGCATCGTTTGACGTAAATAACGCGTTAGAATAACGATCTTCCATAGAATCGGCTGATTTATTCCAATAGTTACTTACATCCATTCCTTTTTTTGAATCAAACACATAGGTATATGTAGCACTTGGGGTTTTAGAAACAAGCGCTCTGTCAATATCGGCAAATTCATTATCGTCATAAACGCTAAACTGTATAAGTAAAGATTCTTCATTTTTAACTTCATTATGACTGCCAACAGGCATTCTTGAGAGAGTAACTGCAATTTCTCCCGTTCCCATATTGAATACCTTTGTCGCAGCAGAAGTATTAGCAAGAATAAAGTCACTAAATTCTTTATTCATAGCAACATTTTCTTTACCGTTAACGTTAAGGCTTACATCGTAAAAATGCTTTCTTGAATCCATAAAACTGGAAGGATTAAATTCTTTAGTGAAGTTTTGTCCTTCTATTGTTCTGGACACATAACCAAAAAGAGCAAAATTTCCGTGAACATCACTCATCGGCATTATTTCTGCAACTGTTCTCTCGCCGTCAAACTCCGATGATTGCGTCGGCAGCACATATTGTTTCCCGTCTTTTTCAACAATCAGGAATGTAACAGAATTCTGAGAAACGCCATTTGAGTCCGTATTTCCAACAAAAACACCGGCCGTGTATATTTTATTCTTTTTATCTTTATCTTGAACATCATACTTATATTCCATTTCAGCCAATGTATCACCGTCAAAATTTATAACACTGTCATAAAGTCTCATATCTAAATCATTAGCTTTTCTTTCATTACCAAAATATATATGTTTATTTTCCCAATCTATGCGCTGTAAAGAGCTCGAATTAAGAACTTTTCCAATATCTTTTCCATTTTTATCTTTTTTATTTGCTTCTTCAAGGGAAGCATAGGTATTAGTTTTTGATGGGATTCCTCTGTAAGCCAAATCTGCGGCTTTATAAACAACTGTATGTGTTTTACCTGTACTATCCGTGTATGTATATGTGACATCTTCATAATAAAACTTTTCCACATTCGCTGTTTTGAACATAGATATATCTATTCCATTTTTCTTATCTGTCAAAGGTCTGGTGATATTTTCAATGAAATTTTCAGATGCACTTTTTCCTATATTATTATCGGAAAGAATATCCAGAAAATCTTTCCACGCAGTTGGAGAATTTGATTCAAACAAAGCGTTATTTATTATTGAAAGATGAACTCTTGATAATAAATGCCCGCCGTCTCTAGCTCTCTGTTCAACATAGGCTTCATTTAAATGATAGTCCACAACAAGCGCTCTATCATCAGTATTACCTTTAACTGCTACCGATACAATTTTAGGCGTTTGACCTTCAATATATTGACCATTAATATATTGATTGTTAATATTATTATTCAAATCAAATCTCAACCCTGCAGTCAAACCTTTGTATCCAATACTAAAATCTATAAATCCTTTATGGTCAATTTTGACAACAGGCATATCTACGCCCTCAGCATAAGCCTCCCAATGAGAATTTACAATATTTTTTCCGGTATCATCATATACATCCACTTTTGCCCAGCTTAAATCAGTAGGTTTATAATAAAAGCCTACACCTAAACTGTATATTTTCGTGAACGCTTCATCAATATTTTGATAATGCGTATCAGACATTCCATGAGATTTAATCTCGCTATATTTATAGCTGTTATAATCTGACACCTTCGAAATTGTTTGTTTATCCAGATAATATTTATAACCGTCTTTTTCATTTCCGGTTCTTGTATAGTTATATGAAATTCCGTTTTTTCCTCCGGATGACTTAAGCGTCAAAATACCGTATTCAATACCATTTTCTTTCCTTATGGAAACAAACGTAAATGCGTCATTATCATAGTATCTCTGAACTCCATTTTCATCTACAAGGATACTTATTTTTGAATTTTTCAAAATTTCAGATATTTTTTCAGAATCCGTTATAACTTTGCCGTTTTGGTCTACATATGTCCCTGCAACAAAAACTTCTTTAGGCGATATTTCTTCATTATCTGAAGGAACATAGTTTTCAAGACCTTCAATCCCTCTTTTTCGTTCAGATTGCGGCGAAGAAAGATTTGCGCTTGTATCAGCAAGAGCTATTATTCCTGTTCTATTTGGTGCAGCATAGGCAAGTAGCTCTTTTGCCGCGTCATATGGGTCCGCTGACGGCGATATAGGAATAGCCCTGCCTTTCAAAAATCCGTTTTCAATATCTATTACGCTATCATATTCACCATATTCTCTTACAGCTGTTATACCGCTAAATAAAGGGTGATTATAAAATTCATAACCAACTATTTTATTGGTCTCGTCAACTACTGCAACAACGTGAGGATTAGGTTTTGAATTATCCGACTCATCCGTTAAACTAACAACTGCCGATAATAAAACGTTTCTGCCTTCTTCATCTTTAATTAAAGTTTCATGTTTATCCGTTTTACTATTTTCTGCCAACATGTCGGAAATAAAATATCCTCTGCCGTCGTCATTATGAGAGAATATGCCTTTATCTTCCGTATCAACCCAATTTCCGGCTTTATCTTTTGTCTGTATTACAACTGACTGTTTTTCTCCTTCTCTTCTAAATACTGCTCGACTAATACTATTACCGTCTTTATCATCAGCAAGAGATAAGAAATATTGACCCTGACCCAAAGCATAAATTCCTTTAATAGATCCTACTGCTTCAACATACGCGTTTTCATATATTTCAGGGTTTGAATTTTCAGCTCTTAGGCTGCGTAAAGAATACAAAGCGCTTAATACTGCGTTAGTATTTGCCTTAGACATACCATCAATATTAACAGTTGTTTGTGTCCATTTTTCAATTTTCTTACGTGTTGTTTCAGGAAACCACGTTTCTCTAAACGATGAAAATTTAATAAAATTCCCGTTTTCATCAGTATACCCGCAGTCTTTTTCATTAATTTCTTCATAATAGCTCGGTACTCCCATAATATTGCCATTTTTTTCATACCGATCCACTTTATAAAGGATTTTATAATGCACCATATTTCCATTTTTATCTTTTCCGGAAACAGCTCCGGTCAAACCAGCGTCTAATTCAGCTTTGGTAAGTTCCCGAATATCCGCTATCGATACCACTTCGTCGCCTGCAACAGTAGAGACTCCATCAATGTAAGCATGAAATTCTCCTCTCACTTGGAAAGAAGATGATGTTAAATCTTGCATAAGTTTTTTATATAACTCTGCTTTGTCATCATCAGTTAGAGAAGTCTCTGTTTCTGTTGCGGTTATTGTCGCTATTTTACCGTCTTTAGTAACTTTAAAAACTGTTTCTCCTGAAGATGTTTTCGATATTTCTACATTATTTGCCCCAAAAGTTTTTTCCAGTTCAGCTTTTGCCGCATCTAAATTTACAGAACTTCTGACAATTTGCTCGGCTTTGCCCAAATAAGCATCAGCAAAAATCGGAGCATTGTACCATCCTAAAATATCAAGTATCGGGAAAAACAATAAACTTGAAACAGCAAGAAGAGCAATAGTACCCGCAACAGCTTTGACAAACGTTGCGTTTTTAATTAATGATGTAATATTTCTTAATAATGCTGAAGAAGGCTTAGAAAATAAAATAACCGCGGCAACTATTGCAATTATTCCCAACCCAATCGCCAACATTACTCTTCCTGTAGTCCAAACAGATTTTTGCCCATCTTCTATCTTTGCATCTCTAACATTAACATCAGTTTTAGTGTTAGTATTCAAGTAATCTTCAATTTTTTCATGCGCAGACTTAGAGATTTCCGCAATAGCTGTACTATCACTCAAATCAATGATTGTGCTTGCGCCCAAATCTCCCACTTTCTGATTTGCCAGTTCTGCTTCTTTTTGCTTTTTTGCGACAGCCATTTTAATTCCAAGATTCCAAAAGAATTCTTCTACTGAATGTTTATTATTAACATCAATTATAGGATTTTCATTTAAATCATATATATAAAATTTATCATCAATTGTAACTTTATATGTCTTTCCGTTAATTTCAATCATTTTTGATATTTTGAAATATCCGAATCCACTTCTATCAGAGTCGATTTCCGCAATGTAGCCTCGTTCCACATATAGCCTATACAACGGAAATATTTGAGTATCAAATTTATCGACATCAAATGTATGGTTACCTTTATTATTAAAAGGATAAACACCTTTTAATGTATATCCTTCTTTGCTGATCTCATAGAATATATAACCATCTTTATCTACATAAACCTTGACATCATAACCTTTCTTACGTAAATCGTTAACATCTTTTAATACTATCTCTTTAGAATTTCCAGTTAATGAATTCGGATTTATCTCTACTGACTCTCCTCTTGCCATTGCCAATAATATATCTAATGCTACAGGCTTACCGTTTGCGTCAAAAGGATATATATTCCCATCTTTCGTCTTAAAATTAGGATGCGTAAAATATATAGTTGTCTTTCCGGTAGCCGGATCGTATTTTTCATATACTCTTAATCCGCCAAAACCATTTTTTGATAAATGATTATATGCATCCTTAACATGACCGGTTAATTTGCTTGCGTCTAAATTCTGTACCCATGCCTCGCCTTTAATCTTCGCTATTGCTATCGCTATCTCATCTTTAGTAAACGGCGTAGTGCTTCCTTCGGGATATATGAATATTTTTTCATCTTTTCCTTTATACTTAAACGATACAAACAGACCTTTATCGCTATCTTTTAACTGTACGTTTGTAAAGCCTGCCGTATCCTTTATTTGATTGTATCTGTCTTTTGCTGCTCCGGTTAATGTGTCGGCGTCAAGTGTAATTTCCCACGCTTCTCCTTTGATCTTTGCTATCGCTACCGCTATTTCGTCTGCAGTAAACGGCGTGTTACTTCCTTTGGGATATATGAATATTTTCCTATCAGTACCTTTATACTTAAACGATACAAAAAGACCTTTGTCGCTGTCTTTTAACTGTACATTTGTAAAACCTGACGTATTTTTTATTTGATTGTATCTATCTTTTGCTGCTCCGGTTAATTTACTTGCATCTATGTTCTGTTCCCAAGCTTCTCCTTTGATCTTCGCTATTGCTACCGCGATCTCATCTGCAGTAAACGGCGTATTGCTTCCTTTGGGATATATGAATATTTTTTCATCTTTTCCTTTATATTTAAACGATACAAACAGACCTTTATCGCTGTCTTTTAACTGTACATTTGTAAAACCTGCCGTATCCTTTATTTGATTGTATCTGTCTTTCGCTGCTCCGCTTAACGTATTGGCATCTATGTTTTGCTCCCACACTTCACCTTTGATCTTCGCTATCGCTACCGCTATTTCGGATTGTGTGAAAAGTGTTGTTGCATCTTTGTACAAGTATATCTTTTCAGTTTTTCCCTTGTATGTAAATGATACAAACATACCATTATTGCTGTCTTTCAACTGAATGTTTGTAAAACCACTAGTATTTGCTATCTGGTTGTATCTGTCACGCGCTGCTCCGCTTAAACTGTTGGCATCTATATTTTGTTCCCATGCATCGCCTTTGATCTTCGCTATTGCTACCGCTATTTCTTGCTGTGTGAAAAGCGTTGTTGCATCTTTGTACAAGTATATCTTTTCGGTTTTGCCGTTATATGTAAACGATACAAACATACCGGTCTGGTTTTCTTTTAACTGCACATTCGTAAATCCGCTGGTGTTAGCTATCTGATTGTATCTGTCACGCACTGCTCCGCTTAAACTGTTAGCATCTAAGTTTTGCTCCCACGCCTCTCCTTTGATCTTCGCTATCGCTACCGCTATTTCTTTCTGTGTAAAAAGCGTTGTCGCATTTTTGTACAAGTATATCTTTTCGGTTTTTCCGTTATATGTAAACGATACAAACATACCTTTATCACTGTCTTTCAACTGCACATTCGTAAATCCGCTGGTGTTAGCTATCTGGTTGTATCTGTCACGCTCTGCTCCGGTTAATTTACTTGCATCTATGTTTTGCTCCCACTCCTCGCCTTTGATCTTCGCTATCGCTAACGCTATTTCTGCTTGTGTGAAAAGAACGTTGGCGCTTTTGTACAAATATATTGCTTCGGTTTTGCCGTTATAGGTAAACGATACAAACATTCCGATTTCGTTTTCTTTTAACTGTACATTCCTGAATCCGCTGGTATTAGCTATTTGGTTGTATCTGTCACGCGCTGCTCCGCTTAATGTGTTAGCATCAAGATTCCTTTCCCATGACTCGCCTTTGATTTGCGCTATTCTTACAGCTATTTCTTGCTGCGTAAAAAGTGTTGTTGCATTTTTATACAAGTATATTGTTTCGGTTTTGCCGTTGTAGATAAACGATACAAACAAGCCTGTCTGGTTTTCTTTTAACTGCACATTCGTAAATCCGTTGGTGTTAGCTATTTGGTTATATCTGTCACGCTCTGCTCCGCTTAAACTGTTAGGATCTATATTTTGCTCCCACGCCTCTCCTTTGATTTTCGCTATCGCCAAAGCTATTTCGGATTGTGTAAAAAGAACATTGGCAGCTTTGTACAAATATATTGTTTCGGTTTTGCCGTTGTAGGTAAACGATACAAACATGCCGGTCTGGTTTTCTTTTAACTGCACATTCGTAAATCCGCTGGTGTTAGCTATTTGGTTATATCTGTCAAGCGCTGCTCCGGTTAAACTGTTAGCATCAAGCGTTGTTTCCCACGCTTCTCCTTTAATCTTTGCTATCGCCGTCGCTATTTCTGATTGTGTAAAAAGGACATTAGCAGCTTTGTACAAATATATTGTTTCGGTTTTGCCGTTGTAGGTAAACGATACAAACATGCCG
>Ga0123353_10001222_pt1 | contig 31471 bp, 40 predicted proteins | sample TergutLab28metaG_3_FD_92763 | JGI IMG/M metagenome (GOLD analysis project Ga0123353, IMG submission 92763) | Labiotermes labralis P3 segment gut microbial communities from Petit-Saut dam, French Guiana - Lab288 P3 | ecosystem: Host-associated > Arthropoda: Insects > Digestive system > Gut ...
CCTTTTTCACCTTTGTCTGGTAGCTGTCGCCAACTCCACCCTGCCTGTAGCTGATGATATCGCTGGACGGCGGCTCTCCCGATATGGTTTCCAACACCTTCACACTCGCGATGGTGTGATACCGCTCCACTACCGCATCGTCATCAATCACCTCGCCGAGAATCACGCATGTAGATGAAACCAAGACATCGGTCAGATTGCTCGGTATTATCCGATAAGGACTATTAGGGACTATCTCCTTCCCTGAAACATCAGGGTTCGGGTTATAGCGTGATTCATTCGGTGAAGAACATGCTGTTACGGACACCATTGCCAGGCATACACCGACAACACTGACTAAGCCGGATAGTTTTTCCCATTTCATAACTGGCACTCCATCAAAAACTAAAGCAGAACAACACCCAAAATTATTGTATGCGAGGTCATTGTATCGGAAAAAACCACGATGTCAAGCACCTGTATTCGTTCAGGCGGTTGGTGACACAAGGCCGAAAGTAATCAGTTTTCAGTCCCGTACAAGTCCATCCTGGAGGGAGCGTAGCGACCGAAGGATCTGGTGGCGGGGAGTAACCGTCTAACCACCCCACCGGATGCTTCGTCACTCGCAGGCTCGTTCCTCCAGCATGGATTTATGACCAAGTCCATCCTGGAGGGAGCGCAGCGACCGAAGGATCTGGTGGTGGGGAGACGTAACCATTCGTACCCCACCGGATGCTTCGTCACTCGCAGGCTCGTTCCTCCAGCATGGATTTATGACCAAGTCCATCCTGGAGGGAGCGCAGCGACCGAAGGATCTGGCGGTGGGGAGACGTAATCATTCACTACCCCTCCAGATGCTATGACCAAGTCCATCCTGGAGGGAGTGCAGCGACCGAAGGATCTGGAGGTGGGGAGCAACCATCCACCGCCCCTCCGGATGCTTCGTCACTCGCAGGCTCGTTCCTCCAGCATGGATTTACTTGCCAGTGGGCAAGGTCTCCATTTCTGCCAAAAGGAGAAGTGTTTAGGGTAAGCCTCGAGTGACGCGATGAAAAATACGGTCATTCTGTCCTCAAAACTCATCATTCAAGGCTCATAACTCGTCTTGAATGTATCACCCAGCTATCTGAACGAATTTAAGATGTCCACCCCTTCGCTTTAAATACCCCGGCCTTACTTCCTGCCCTCGCCAAAGCTGTTGGCCAGTTCTTCGAAGAGCTTCTTCTGCTCTTTGGTAAGTTTGTCGGGGGTGACCACCACCAGTCGTACAATTTCATCCCCTCTGCCGGAGCGGCGGAAGTGTGGAATCCCCTTGCCCTTGAGCGTGAATGTGGCGCCGCTTTGTGAACCGGCCGGAATCTTGAGCGAAGTATCTCCGTAGAGAGTTGGAACACTGACCTCCGCGCCCAGCGCTGCCTGGGCAAAGTTCACCTTGAGATTGTAAATAACGGTAGCATCCTCACGTGTGAATAATTCGTGAGGCGCGACCTTGATTCCGATAATCAGGTTGCCAGGCATACCGCCGCGCTCGCCGGCGTGACCATGTCCCGCCATCTGCAAGCGCGTTCCGTTATCCACCCCCGATGGAATAGTTATTTTTATGTCGCGCTCGAAGCGCTCGTGACCTGAGCCGCGGCAACGGGCGCACGGGTCGTTGACAACCTTGCCGCTGCCGGCGCAGCGCGGGCAGGTGATGACATTGGAGAAGCGTCCGAAGATGTTCTGCTGAACACGCTGAACGCGCCCTGAGCCTTTGCATTCCGTACACTGCACAGGTTGGCTTCCCTGTTTGGCTCCGGATCCCTGACATTCTGAACAATTTTCAGTGCGGGAAACATGCAACGTCTTTTCCACGCCGAGAGCCGCCTCTGCGAAGGATAGTTCAAGCAGTACCTGGATATCGCCGCCACGCACCGGGCCGCCCTGCCCTCCGGCCATGTCGGTAAAGAAATTGAAAAAACCCTCAAAAATGCTGCCCTCGCCGCTGAAGCCGAACCCTCCGAACCCGCCGGAGCCGTCCACGCCGGCGTGACCAAAGCGGTCATAGGCATTACGTTTTGAGGCGTCGCACAGCACCTCGCTGGCCTCGTTGATTTCCTTGAATTTTTCAGCTGCAGACGCATCTCCCTGATTGCGATCCGGATGGCACTGGAAAGCCAGCCTGCGGAATGCTTTCTTAATCTCGTCCTCCGAGGCGTTACGGTCTACGCCGAGCACTTCATAATAATCACGCTTGTTTGTCATGTACTTACCTGTTCTAGGACCCCTTGGTGTAGTATTTCATGAAAACGTAGGCGAACGCCAGCGAACGCGCCCATGACGGCGTGGCGCGATGGCGCATGATGTCCACAATAATCCGGTTGGTGTTGATGTCATCCGGCTTGCTAAGGCGGGTGTCGCCCGATGCCTTGCGACGGCTTAGGCGAAGCTCCCGGTCGAGGGCAGCGCGGGCTTCCGGATTGCATAACACCTCGTAGGCCTCGACAACAGCCACCAATCGCCTGTTAGCCCATTCCTCCCTGCCTGGATTGTGATCCGGATGGAGGAGCTGCGCTTTCCTGCGGAAAGCCGCTTTTATCTCGGCCGGAGTGGCGCTACGGCGCACGCCCAGCACACGGTAGTAATCACGAATGGCAGCCACTCTGTTGTAACCTCATAACCTCAACTTAGTCCTGAAGGGCTGGAGCGTATATCTCCAGCCCTTCGCACGGATAATTCGTATTATAACCCCAACCGGAGCGGAGAGCTACACCTCGCGGAATTCGCCCTCGACGGTGCTACCGTCGCCGCCATTATCGCCGGGAGGCGGCTCTTGCCCTACATCATCACCCTGGGGCGGAGGTTCGCCCTGGGTGGACTGGCCGTAAACACTCGAACCAGCCTTCTGCATTGCCTGCGACAACTCCTCGGTGGAACTCTTCATGAGCGCCACGTCGTTGGCCGTGATAGCGGCCTTCACGGCATCTATCTTCGACTGAATTTCAGAGGCGATTTCAGCCGGAATCTTATCCTTGTTGTCGGCAAGCATCTTCTCAGCCTGGTAGGACATACTGTCGGCCATGTTGCGCGCCTCGGCCTCTTCCTTGCGCTTGTTGTCCTCTGCGGCATGCGCTTCAGCTTCCTTTTGCATCTTTTCAACTTCCTCCTTGGACAGGCCGGAGGACACGGTGATAGTGATTTTTTGCTCTTTGCCGGTGCCCTTGTCACGCGCCTTGACGTTCAGGATGCCGTTGGCATCCACGTCAAAAGTGACTTCAACCTGCGGGATGCCGCGCGGAGCTGGCAGGATGCCGTCCAGTACGAATTTGCCCAACTGGCGGTTATCCCCCGCCATGGGACGCTCGCCCTGCAACACATTGATTTCCACGCTGGGCTGGTTGTCGGAAGCAGTCGAGAACACTTGGGTTTTAGAAGTGGGAATAGTGGTATTGCGCGTGATAAGCGGGGTAGCCACACCACCCATGGTCTCGATGCCCAGAGTGAGAGGTGTAACGTCCAGCAGGAGTACGTCCTTGACTTCACCCTTGAGTACACCGGCCTGAATGGCGGCACCCACGGCCACCACCTCGTCGGGATTGACGCCCTTGTTGGGCTCCTTGCCAAAGAGTTCCTTGACCTTCTGCTGCACCAGTGGCATACGCGTCTGGCCGCCGACAAGAATGACCTCGTCAATCTGACCGGCGCTCTTGCCGGAATCGGACAGCGCCTGGCGGCAGGGCCCCAGCGTCTTTTCCACCAGATCCATCACCAACTGCTCCAGCTTGGCGCGGGACAGGGTTATATTGAGGTGTTTGGGTCCGGAGGCATCTGCGGTGATAAAGGGCAGGTTGACATCGGTGGACTGCACCGTGGATAGCTCTATCTTGGCCTTTTCAGAGGCTTCCTTGAGGCGCTGCATGGCCATCTTGTCCTTGCGCAGATCAATGCCCTGGTCACGCCTGAACTCATCTGCCAGCCAGTCCATGATTTTCTGGTCAAAGTCATCTCCGCCCAGATGGGTGTCACCGGCAGTGGACTTTACCTGAAAAGTGCCCTCTCCAAGCTCCAGTATGGAGATGTCGAAGGTGCCGCCGCCCAAATCGTAAACGGCAATGGTTTCATCTTTTTTCTTGTCCAGGCCGTACGCCAACGCCGCGGCAGTAGGCTCGTTGATAATACGCAGCACCTTCAGTCCAGCAATCTGTCCGGCGTCCTTGGTGGCCTGGCGTTGGGCGTCGTTGAAGTAGGCCGGCACGGTAATCACGGCCTCGGTGACTTTGTCGCCCAGATAGGCCTCGGCGTCGGCCTTGAGTTTTTGCAAAATCATGGCCGAGATCTCCGGTGGAGTGTATTCTTTGCCGCCCATAACCACTTTTACCTCGTCGTTGGGACCTTTGACAATTTTATATGGTTTGCGCAGAGCGTCCTCTTCCACGGTGAGTTCGCGGCCGGCAGGTTCGCCCCATTTGCGCCCCATGAAGCGCTTGATCAAATCAACCGTATTTTCCGGATTGACGATAGACTGACGGCGGGCTACCTGTCCCACCAGACGCTCCCCGGTCTTCGAAACCGCCACCACCGAAGGTGTGATATTGCCGCCCTCGGCGCTGGGGATAACTACCGGCTCGCCGCCCTGCATGACGGCGATTTCACTGAATGTAGTCCCAAGGTCGATGCCTACTGCTTTAGCCATTTCATTTCTCCTTTATATTTTGTAAATTCGGATAATTAAACTTTCGTTTGCGCTTAACACCTTTACGGTCAAAAAACATCCTGTGTCAGGCTTTGGGTTCCCATGACCGGATTTTAAATTCCAGCCAGTTTTAGTAACCGAAGATTTACTATTGGAATTTCCCTACTCTCCCATATCCCCTCACTACTCATTCTCCCCATTGCCCACCATAACACGCGACGGGCGCAACACCCGTTCGCCCATCATGTAGCCGCGCTGAAGCTCCTGTACCACCATGCCGTCAGGACCTGGAACGGAACCCACCGCTTCGTGAACATTGGGGTCAAAATACTCGTCCTGCGCCTTTATGCCGCTGACACCAACAGATTCCAATGCCGTTTCCAGCTTGCGGGCGATGCCTTTGATGCCGCCCACCCATGGCGCATCTGCTATTTCCGCAGGCACATGTGCCCCTGCGCGCTCGAAATCGTCCAGCACTGGCAGGATTTTAAGAACCAAGCCGCTGTTGGCATATTTGACGGCATCAAGCTTATCCTGTTCCAGACGTTTCTTGAAGTTAGCGTAGTCGGCCTGGGCGCGCTGCCAACTGTCGAGGTATTCCAGCGCCTTGGCCCTGGCTTCGCCAAGTTCCTGCTCCAGCGCGGAGGCATCAACCGGTTCAGACCCTTCGGGATTTCCGGTTACTTCACCGTGCCCGAATGGTTCTTCGTATATGAAATCTGCCATAGTTCCTTCCTTACGGTTAATTGTTCGACGGATGTCCGTACCCGCGCGGCGTCGCGCCATAGAGATCGGTAATCAGCAGGCTGATAAGCGAGGCCATGTAACCGATGACGGCAATGGTGCGCTCGTAATGCATACGGGTCGGACCTACCACCGCGATGCTGCCCAGCGGCTCCCCTGGCAGGCCGTAATGGCCGATCACTAGCGAGCAATCCTGCACCGCTTCCTCACGGTTCTCACGTCCGATAACCACACGCACGCCGAGCTCGTGCCCGTCCGACTGAATCAACCCAAGCAGTTTTTTCTGTTCCGCCAAGCCGATGAGGTTCAAAAGGCGCACACCGCTACTGAATTCCGGCTGGTCCATAAGGAAATGCCAGCCTTCAAGGAAAATATCCCGCCCGCTTTGGGCGTCCTCTCCCTGCATCATGCACAGGACATAGTCGGCGGCGCGGCGGTCGCCGGGGTCGAGCGTACTCAGCCGAGGTTCGATTTGAGCAGCGGTCCGGCCGATGAAAAGCTGGTTGAGTCGCCCCGACATTTGCGTTAGGATTTCCTGGGTGGCTGGCGCTTCGAAACTGACCAATCGCTGGCACACCTTGGCCCCGTGCAGTATCAGCACTACCAGCGCCATTTGCGGCTGAATCAATACCAGCTCCAGATGTTTGAATCGGGAAGAGGCGGCGCGAGGAGCGGTGACCACCGCCACATTCTTCACCTGCCGCGCCAGCAACGCCGCCGCCAGATTGAGCCATTCTTCAAGCCGGTCCTCCACCTGGTGGAAAAGGTGGTTAATCAGGAACCGCTCCTCAGTCGGCAATTCGATGCTCTTGAGCGAGCTGACGTAACGACGATAGCCCTTGTCGGAAGGGACGGAGCCGGCGGCGTGGTGGGGACGGGTAATGTAGCCCTCATTCTCCAGCCGCGCCACATCATTGCGCACTGTGGCCGAACTGACGTTCAAACCGCACTCGTCCAACACGCTTCCGGAAGATATGGGAGTGGCGCGCCGGATATATTGTCTTATAATGGAGCCGAGAATCAGCTCTTCACGCGGCATCAGCATATTTAGCAATCCACCAAAGAGACTGCTAACAAGATAACATGTCTCACATTCGTTTGTCAAGTGACTGTATGAGTCCACTAGCTGTTTGGATTTATACACTTGGGAGGGACGGCACAAAGCAGGCGTTGGACACATGCTTCCCGTCCCAATACCGAAGGAAAACCCGGAGACGGAGCGTTCGGTATATAATACCCAAAATTTTTACATCTCCGCTGGTTATGCTATCCTATTGGCAAGCCATCTGTCGCGGAGTGTCCATGAAGCTTGGATTTTTTGAAATCATCGTCATATTAGTCGTACTCGGCCTGGTGCTGATTTCCGTGCGTGGTTTCCCCTCGCTCAAGCGCGCCGGTAGCAAACACGCGGAGCCGTATCATCCACGGCGGCTCACTCGTGAGGAAGCCGAATACAGAGACGCCGGCATTAAAGCGCGCCGCCGCTACCGCATGCGCTGGACGGGAGGCTTCTTTGTCGTTGCAGGACTGCTGGCACTGGGTTATGTTTTCAGGATATTTGACTACCTGTTCCTGATGTCGGCCGGTGCTGGAACTATAGTGTTGGCGGGACTCGCAGTCCTGATGCTATCATTCCGTCGCTAGGCCTTCCATCCTCTCATTCTGTTGACAGCCTTTCACCATGTTGTTAAACTGCGATTCATATCAGAGTCAGTCATATGACGATAAAAAAAGTTGGCATCGCTTTTCACCCGCTCAACACTCGCGCGCCGGGAGTAGCGCGCAAACTGTCCGCTATCCTTGACGAACGCGGCATTGAGTATTGGGAATGCTCTGCATGGAATGCCAGCGAAGTGCGCCCGCGACTGCCAGGCACCGATCTGATTCTCAGCGTCGGTGGAGACGGCACCATCCTGCGCATCGCCGATATACTGGAAGGCGCGACTATCCCCATCGCCGGCGTCAACATCGGCCAACTGGGCTTCCTCACCGAAATACCCGCCGAGGACGGCAGGGAGCGGCTTGAGGCGCTATTGGACGGCAAGGGCTGGCTGGATGAGCGCGTTATGCTGGACGCTGAACTGCGGCACAGCGTCGGCGGCAGGGAAGAGCGCCGCATCTTCCACGCGCTCAATGACGTGGTGATGACCCGCGGTGCCATCGCGCGCATTATTGAAGTTACCGCCAGCGTCAACGGGGCGATAGTGGACACCTACAAGGCAGACGGGGCGCTGGTAGCCAGTGCCACTGGCAGCACTGGTTATTCACTGGCGGCGGGCGGCCCGATTCTCCACCCACAGTCCGGACATATTCTGCTGGTGCCGATACTGCCGCACCTTTCGCTGCAATACCCCCTGGTGTTGCATTCAACGGCGGAAGTCACTTTGAAGCTGAGCACCACTCATATGGCCACGCTCTCCATCGACGGCCATACCAGCATGGAGCTTAACGACGGAGCCAGCGTCACCGTGCGCGCCAGCCGCCGGCGCACGCATTTCCTGCGAATTGACCCGCCCGAGCAGTTCTACGCTTCACTTGGACTTAAGCTAAAAGGAAAATACTATGCCAATCAAGATTGAAAAAGCCACAATAGCGGATGTCATACAGATACACAAACTGGTAAACTCCTTCGCCGAGCACGGCGTGATGCTGGCGCGCCCGCTTTCCGAAATTTATGAAACCCTGCGCGATTTCTTCGTGGCGCGCGAAGATGGCGCCGTAATCGCCTGCGCCGCCATGCACATCACGTGGAGCGATATGGCCGAGGTCAAAAGCCTGGCGGTAACCGATGACCACCACCATTGCGGCATCGGCGAGGCACTGGTAAAAGCCTGCGTGGACGAAGCGCGCGCGTTTGACATTGACAGCGTCTTTGCGCTGACCTACGCAAAGAGTTTCTTCGAAAAATGCGGCTTCAAGGAGGAAGACAAGTCCACCCTGCCGCACAAAATCTGGGGGGAGTGCTACCGCTGCCCCAAATTTCCGGACTGCGACGAATTGGCGATGGTCTACCGTATCAAACCAAAGAAATGAGCGGATACGAAACGCTTTCCAGCCGGTACATCTTTGAAGGACGCTGTGTTCGCTTGCGTGTGGACAGCGTGCGGCTGCCCTCCGGCCTGGAGGTTGAGCGCGAAGTAGTCGAGCATTGTGGGGCGGTGGCGATAGTAGCACTGAACAATGAAGGCGAAATTCTGCTGGTACGGCAGTTCCGCCAGGCCGCCGGAAAGGAACTGTTGGAAATTCCCGCCGGCGGCATAGACGCCGACGAAACGCCGGAACAATCCGCTTATCGGGAAATGCAAGAGGAAACCGGCTATGCACCGGGGGAGTTGAAGCGGCTGGGCGGCTTTTACGTGGCGCCGGGATACGATGACGAGTTTCTGCACCTGTTTCTGGCGACCGAACTTAAACCGGCGCGGCTGACCGCCGAAGACACCGGGGAAATTGAAATTGTCCGGGTTACGCCGCAAGAGGCCTCAGAACTAATCCGCAAGGGCGAAATACAGGACGCCAAGAGCATTGCAGGAATCCTGTATTACCTGAAATTTGAAGCCGGTCATGAAAGCTGCCCGCAATTGCCTTGACAAGTTTACCTTGTCTTTATAAAATAATCGCGCTGAATATAAAAACCAAGGAACACAATGCGGATTTGACAACGTGGAAATGACAAATATAATTTTCAGTCAGTCCTGTGTAATTCTGCATTCAAAACTTTTCAATACAACGGTAGCAAAAGTAGCCGCGTGCATCCTGTGACGGAATATGCGCGGTTTTTGTTTTGAGCAAATGGAATTACAGAAAGGCTAAATTAGCAAAGAGCAGTACATCCAAACGGGTAATAAGCGTATTGCTGACGTTCGGCTTGTTAACAGGCATGGCGGCCTACATTGCGGTGCCGGCAGGCGCGGCGGGAACCACTCCTCTGGATTTCGGCTCGGAGGCCGGAATGACATACTCTGTTATCGTGTCATTGCGGATATAAAGGTCAAAAAGTGTTGGTTTTAGCTAACTGTATCAGCGAAGGTATTGGATTCTGTGATCTTTGGTCAAACCCATATGCCGGCGGTAATCTGTTAACCGGTATCTTCCAGGTGGAGGTATGACCGCACCTTAGGCACCTATGTCTTTGTTTGCCTGCCCTGGTTTTTCCGTAGTGATGAGTGTCTTTCAACTGGCAGAACTGATATCTTTTTGTGCATTAGTACAGCATCAAAGTTGAACCACTTTGACTTTTGGCGCCTACTTTACTCTCAAACACCAACACTTTTCTACCTGGATGCCCATGCCGAGGACATACTTGGTGCTGCAAGTCAGCGGTTACTACTTCTGCCATCTTGAAAGCAGGTTCCAGCGCCGGCCTGCCAGCTCGTGGCGGCAGCTGGTACCCAGAATCTCCGGTATCACGTCCCGTACCTGTGCGCCATCGTAGAGGATGTGGTGGATCTTCTCGGTAATCGGCATTTCAAGGTTGAGTTTTTGCGCCTGATCCCAGACGGCGGCGGTGGTAGTGACGCCTTCGGCTACGCCCGCCATCGAGGCCTGAATTTCCTGTAGTGTCATGCCGCGGGTAAGCTCGACTCCGGCGGTGTGATTGCGGCTCAGTGTGGAGGAGCAGGTGGCGATAAGGTCTCCCAGCCCCGCCAGTCCTGAGAGGGTCAACGGAGAGGCTCCTAGCGCCACGGAGAAGGCGGTCATTTCGGTAAGCCCGCGGGTGATGAAGGCTGCCTTGGCGTTGTCTCCGTATTCCAGCCCGTCTATCATGCCTGCGCCCAGGGCGATGATATTTTTGAGTGTTCCACCCAGTTCCACGCCGATAATATCGTGGTTGGTATAGACCGAAAAACCGGGGCTGGAGAATAGTCGCTGCGCCTTCTGTGCGGCAGCTTCATCCATGGCCGCCACTACGGCCGCTGCCGGTTTGCCGGATAGTATTTCACGGTAAAGGTTGGGGCCGGAGAGTACGCAGATATTCTTTTGGCATTCTGGCGTTATCACATCGGCGATTACCTGCGACATGCGTTTATTGGAGCCAATTTCAAGTCCTTTGGCGGCGCTCACAATCAGCTCGCAGGTCTTGAAGAATGGATTGACGATTTCGATATTCCGGCGCATGGTCTGGGAAGGCACCGCCATTATGACTGCTGTGGCCTGTGATACAGCCTCCTCAATAGAGGAGGTGACCGACAGGGTGGGGGGGAATTCCACGCCGCCCATAATGTGGCTGTCAGGTCCTTTTTCACGCATGCGCGCCGCTTCGGGTTCGGTGCGCGCCCATATATTTACGTTCATGCCGCGGCGTGCCAGCATGATAGCCAGAGTCATCCCCCAGCTGGTTGTACCTATGACACAGATTTTGTCCATTTCAATTTGTCCATGGATTATATGCGCGAATCAGGACGGGTCGGATGTGGAAGTTGTCCTACGATAAAACTTGCGCTCCTTGCCGGTGAGCAGTCGCTTGATATTATCGCGGTGGGCGATAATTATTATCAGCGCACCGACGATGACATATACCATGTATTCGGGCGGCAGGTCGCAGCCGATGATAAGCAGCAACATGACAACGCAGGCGCCGAGCACCCCAAGCAGGCTTCCCAAAGAGACAAAGCCGGAAATCAGAGCGAAGATAATCAAAATTCCAGCGCTGACGAGTGCGGCTACCAGTGAGAGTACCGCCAGTCCGCCGACGAATGTGGCTACACCCCGGCCGCCTTTGAAGCGCGCGAATAGCGGGAAAATATGTCCCAGAATAGCACATATCCCGGCCAGCGCCTGGGCGGCCGCTCTTCCCGCATGATAGCTCCCAAAATCAAGATGGCCATCGCCGACTATCAGCCACGCCAGCGCCACCGCCAGGGCGGCCTTGGCGAGGTCGGCGGCGGCTACTATTATGAACGCTCTGCGTCCCAGAGTGCGCAGTACGTTGGTGCCGCCGGTGCGTCCGCTGCCGTAATTGCGGATGTCAGTTTTGGATTGTATGCGGCTGACAATCAGTCCCGAAGGGATTGATCCCAGCAGATAACCAATAACGGCTGCCAGTATAAATCCTGCGATTGTCATTTCTTATCACCCCTGGATTTGAAGACGAGCCGCAGGGGCGTGCCCTCGAAACCGAAGTTGCGCCGCAGTTGGTTTTCGATGTAGCGCTGATAGGAAAAGTGCATCAGAGCGGCGTCATTGACAAAAAAGACGAAGGTGGGGGGGTTGACCTCGGCCTGGGTGGCGTAGAGCAGTTTCAGGACGCGTGTACCCCGGTGTGGTGGGGCGTGAGCGGCCATAACCTGCTCCGCCGTGCTGTTCAGTTCGGATGTCCCGATGCGCTTCATCCTCTGCCCATATACGTTCAGCGCTTGAGGCATGATTTCGGAAATGCCGCTACCTTCCGCGGCGGACGTATAAAGTACGGGAGCATAGCGCATGAACTTCAAATTGTCTCGCAGGTGGCGGGTAACAGCGGCCTGAGAAATGTTTTGCGCCACATCCCACTTATTGATGATGATAACGATGCCTTTGAAGGCCTGCTGTATATATCCCGCGATATGCAAATCCTGCGCCGCCAGCAGCTCGCTGGCATCCAGTACAAGCAGCGCGATGTCGCAGCGGTCAATGGCTTCAAGCGAACGGTTGACGCTGTATTTGTCCACTCCTTCGCCCTGTCGCCCGCGCCGTTTGATGCCGGCTGTGTCGATAATTGTGATCTGCTGCTCACCGAATTCCAGAATCGTGTCTACGGAATCGCGGGTGGTACCGGGAATCGGCGAGACAATCACACGCTCTTCGCCCAGCAGTCGGTTGAGGATGGATGACTTGCCTACGTTCGGGCGCCCTACAATGGCAATCTTCAGGCCGTCGGCGGGATGATCACAGTAAGATACCTGCGGCAGGCGTTCCAACAGGGTGTCCAGCAGGCGGTCGATGCCCCGTCCGTGAAAGGCGCTTATCGCAATCGGTTCGCCAAGTCCAAGTCTCGCGAACTCCGGCGCCGACATGGCGAGTTTATTGTTATCGGATTTGTTGCTCACCAGCAGCACGCGGCTTTTTACCGGGCGCAGCATGGTGGCGATGTCTATATCGGCAGGCAGCAACCCGTCTTTGGCGTCCACCAGGAAGAGAATCATATCCGCCTCGTCAATGGCGACATTTACCTGGCGGTTGATATCGGCGGAAAAGGCCGAGCCGCCCTTTGCCTCCACCCCGCCGGTGTCAATCAGGGTGAAAGTTCGCCCCAGCCAACTTGAGTCGGCGGTGAGGCGGTCGCGGGTGGTGCCCGGCAGGTCTTCCACAATTGCCACGCGCCGCCCCGCAAGGCGGTTTAGCAGGGTGCTTTTGCCCACGTTCTGGCGGCCTACAATGGCTACAACCGGTGTGCGGTTGGGTTGGGATGTGGCGTCCTGCTGGTTAGTCATGTCGCTTGTACAAGGTCGTATTTGCAATTCGGGATTTTATAACCTGCATCCCGGCAGGATGCCTGCTCCGCCTAAAAGCTGCGCCAGAACCGCCTTCTGAGCGTGCAGGCGGTTCTCGGCCTGGTTAAAGATGACGGAAGCGGCGCTCTCTATCACTTCCTCAGACACCTCTTGCCCGCGGTGCGCCGGTAGGCAGTGCATAAAAACGGCATCGCCGGCGGCAAGCGACATGAGAGCGGAGTCCACCTGATAGCCGGTGAAGGCCTTGATGCGCTTCGTATTCTCTGCTTCCTGCCCCATGGATGTCCATGTGTCGGTGTAAACGATGTCCACGCCTCTGACCGCCAGCATGGGGTCGCTTATACTTTCTATCTCCGCGCCGGAGCTTTCGCTGATTGTCTGTGCCTGCTCGACGATACTGCGCGGCAATTCGTAGCCATTCGGGGATGCGATGCGGAAGTTCATGCCGGAAAGCGCGCAGGCCAGCGCCAGACTGGCGGCTACGTTGTTGCCGTCTCCGACAAATGCCAGTGTCAGCCCTTTCAAATATCCTTTGTGCTCGGAGATGGTCAGTAAATCGGCCAGCGCCTGGCAGGGGTGTTCGCGGTCGCACAGAGCGTTGATGACCGGTATGTCGGCATATTCGCTGAGTTCCTCAAGCGATTCGTGTTTGAACACGCGGGCGGCGACGGCGTCCACGTAGCGTGACAGCGTCCGTGCCACATCTCTTACCGGCTCGCGCTGCCCAAGTCCCACCTCCGCAGGGGAAAGATAGATTACCTCTCCGCCGAGCTGCTTCATGGCTGTCTCAAAGCTGATGCGGGTGCGCAGAGATGGTTTTTCAAATACCAGCGCCAGTGTCTTGCCGGAAAGCGTAGTGTTCCATTCTCCATCCGCTTTTAACTCGGCCGCTTCTCTCAGGAGAAGATTCAGGTCGGTGGCGGAGAGGTCGGATATAGAAAGAAAGTCCTTGGTTTGCATTCGCATTACTCTCTCGGATAGGTGGGCTAAGTATAGCACACGGGCAACGTACAGGGGGAGACGATGATAGAGTGCTCCTCCCTGCCGCTCGCACCGGAACCGGACAATATTACGGTTGCTTGCGTATCACATCGGTGATGGATTTAACGACGCCGGCAACGTTGGCGAGGTCTGATGGGATAATCAGCGTATTACCGGCCTTGGCAAGCTTGCCGAATTCGCCGAGATATTGCTGTGCCAGATGCATGTTGACGGCATTTATGCCGCCGGTTTCGTTGATGGCAGAGGCGATTTTGCGCAAGGATTCGGCCTGTGCTTCGGCGACTACCTGTATCTGGTGTGCCTGAGCTTCAGCAACGAGGGTAATTTCCCTGGCCTGGCCTTCTGCCTCGTTGATGCGCTTCATCTTTTCGCCTTCGGAAAGCGCGATAGCCTGCTGTCGGTCGCCTTCTGCGATGTTGATTTTCGACTGGCGGGCGCCTTCCGATTCGGCGATTTGGGCGCGTTTCTCACGCTCCGCACGCATCTGCTTTTCCATCGCGTCACGAATGGTCTGTGGAGGCGTGATATTCTTGATTTCGTAGCGTGTAACCTTTATGCCCCAGGGGTCGGATGCCTTGTCGATAGCCTCGACAATGGCGGCGTTAATATGCTCGCGTTCCTCAAACGACTTGTCGAGGTCAAGTTTGCCCATTTCAGAACGCATGGTTGTCTGCGCGAGTTGAATGGTTGCGAACTGGTAATTCGATATGCCGTATGAAGCGCGTGCCGGGTCAACGACCTGCATATACAGCACGCCGTCAACCTCAACCGCGATGTTGTCGCGGGTGATGCAGGACTGCGGCGGCACGTCGATAGCCCGCTCCTTGAGGTTGTGACTGTATGCGACGCGGTCAAGAATCGGTATGAGGAAATGCAGGCCGGCGTTAAGCGTGGCGTGGTATTTGCCGAGGCGCTCCACCACAAACGCGTATTGCTGCGGTACCATGCGTATGTATTTCACTAAGGCGACTACGATAACGGCGAGTAACAGAACACCAATGATGGTAGCTGTGATCATTTTCTATCCCTCTCTTTGCTTTATTTTCACTAACAGGGTGATATTATCGCGTTTTACTATTTCGACCGGAGTGCCGGCTGGTATAGGGTTGTCTGATGGGTCTGCGAGTTGAGCTTTCCACAGTACGCCGTTCAGTTCCACTTTACCGGGTAGCAGGCTGGTAATTTCGCTTGCCACCACCACGGTTTTTCCTGTGACGTCATCCGAAGGAGAATCTGATTTGTTAGATTCTCCGGTAAACGTAGCTTTTACATACTTGCGCAGAAACAGAATTGACGCAATACTGAAAAGTCCGAATAGCCACCACTGCGCGCCCCAACCGACCATGAATGAATCCGGCAGAATCCAGGACAGAAGCGCCACGATTACAGCCGCGATGCCGAAAAACATCAGCACAAAGCCTGGAGTGATCAGCTCCAGCAGGATGAGGGCGATGCCGCAGTAAAGCCAATATAATGCATACATATTCGTTCGCCGTAAAGTATAGCATTCGGAGATGGACTTGGGAAGTCTATATGCTCCCACGTGGTTATTGATGACGCTCGGCCTTCTTTGTGCTTCATTGGGGTATCAAAGATGGGGCATGTACCCCATTGACCAGCTGCATAATTAGAATTTATACAGTTAATGCACTATCGCGGTGGCTTGGGATACCGTTCAGTAAAACTGCCCTCGCCAATGTAGTGACCTCCGTCTGCCCGTTTTCCAATGTTGTATACATCAGCCTTGGTGATAAGCCCTAAACCATAGGCCTCGCCAAGCGTATAAAACTTAGAATCTTTATACACGGACACTGTTTGATAATCGGCAAAGCCTAGAAAAATAATATGATACCCGGCAGCCGCTATCACGTGCGACATTTCCATATCGGGAACAGCGTAAGGAGTGCGCATAAACACCACTTCACAACCGCTGAAATTCCCATAGTACCTCAAAACCCAAACCTGTTCCAAATTCAATTCGTTACCATTCTTCTCGTACGTGTCAGCCAAAAACTGCAAAAAATCTTCTCTTATCTTCAACTCAAGCGCAGGGTCAAGAATCGGTGGTGTATGATCATTGTCAGTAGCTACCGGAATATTCTGGCAGGATGCCAACATCGGCAAGGTCATGACGATAGCAACAAGCAGCAAAACCATCTTTTTCAATGGAGTACCTCCATTTTGGCCATCGCTTTTACATCATCCATATGTTAGGTAGTAATACAGATTCGCACTGGGTTGAACCAGCTCAATCGCATCCACCTGTATTGAATATACGCCAGCGGATGTAGGTGTATATTCAATAATCTCCACATTATTGTAAAGCGAAGTCGAAGATGCAACAATATTTCCGCTTGAGTCCTTGAGGTAAATATTGATGTTGTCACGGGTGGATGAAGCGCTGGTGATAAAGCCGGCATTGCGTTTTTCAAATACCAGCACGACTCTAATTGTTTGGTATGCATAGCAGTATCCGGGAGACGCAAAAGTCCATGTTAGATAATTAATGTTGGTATATGTTCCGATACCGCCATTGAGTCTAGCAGCATAAACAGCTTTTGGAGCATTTAACAACCCCGCTCCGCTCCGTTCCCGCAGATATGGGTTGCCAGATGTATTGTTGCCGGTTGTGGAAATATCTCCGTTTGCACCCCACACAAGGTGTGCTTTCACTGCCAACGGGCTATTCTTTAGCCCTGGGGATGCCTGCATCATTTGAGCCACTACGCCTGTGACCAAGGGGGCGGCGAAGCTGGTTCCCGATGGCCCGCCAGTGTGGTTCTGGTAGTAGAATGTGACAGGGTTGGTAGATTTGAGAGCAGCAATCCACGCGCCTGGCGCCGAGATATCAGGCTTGTTTGGCAAGTAATACGCTTGATTGAAAGATGAAGAGCTACGCATTGCATATGGATACAAAGAACTCGGAGTGGTAAGATTGGATTTTGTTTCAGCGTTTCCAACAGTAATGACATTTAACGCTTTGCCGGGGCTGGTGATATTGTTAGTTCCTGTACCCTGACCGCCAGCATTGTTTCCTGCTGATTTAATTATAGTTACTTTTGCACCAACAAGTAACCAGTCGATTTCCTGGTCCAACGAGTGATAATAATCTCCTGTATCCCAACCGGCACTAAGGTTAATTACCGAGCAACCCTTCCTAACGAGCATATCAATAGCGGCTTGCAGTTCCGTAAACGTGTTAATAGATGTTTGAAAGACTGTTGCCGAAGGAGCAACGCCACCCTCATATGTTACACCGCCAACAGTCACGGGTTGTCCAACGATAATGCTTGTCACCAGAGATGCATGATCGTCACCCCCCGCTGGTGGGGAAATCACATTTCCATTTGCATCTAGGCACTTTAGCTGCGTACCATGGATACTTGAAAGATGAGGCGCATTACTGGCGTAATGTCCAGGAACCTCTATTATCCCGATTGTCACACCCGCGCCCTTAAAACCCGTGCCAGAATTATAGAATCCACTTTTTGTCCCAGTAGTACTATCTGCGCCAATTTGACCTAACTCAATACTTAACTCGTTTATGAGAGGCAATTCGACATACAGGTAAATACTCTCGACATACTCTTGCTTTGCATATGCCTCTATTTCACCTTTAGTAGCTTCAAGCTTAATGTTAGGAATATAACTGCCCAAATAAAGGATTTCCCGCTGCTTCCCAATGATAGTGTCAGCGTTGTCAGCGATAAATTTTGCCGTTACAGCCGAGTTTTCACGTTCAACAACTCTGCGATACGCCATAAGATACTCGTCTGCTTTGTTACTTATCGCCCAGTCCACCAGCGACATGCCATGTTCATCTTTGACATTTGCCGCTTCGTAACCAAGTTGTTCTTCAAGCTGGCGAGTGATACCAGTTGCAACTTCCTTCTCAAACCGCGCAGGGTCCTCGTAGATGACCGGATTCATAGCATTTTCATTGACTAAGGCATTCGTGATGATACTTTCATCAATTCTTTGCAGCCATAGACTGATAATCATCAAATCATCTTCGGATTTCTCCGCCATGGCTTCCCACAACTCAGTGTTTATCTTGGATTCCCACGAGTCAATATCTTTGGCATACAACGCCGATGCTGTGGATGTAAACAGCATACAAACCGTCATTACTATCGCAATAAATTTGTGCAGGTTGCCTTTTGTCAGTTTATTTAACATCATTTGTTCCTCCTAAAAAACAATAAAGCAACCAGACACCCGTGCCGTTGAAACACCACGGACAATACTGGTTGCTGAAGGTTCTCTGCGTTTTTGCGTCTTATTCATCATAAGAAAGCCCGCCTGCAACACCTCGCCTGTGAATATTCTGCTAATGCTTTTTCACGCTACGCACAAATTGTAACATGCCAAAAAACGGTTTGTCAACACTCTGTATAAGTTCAAACACGTATTGAATTTATACAGATTCCAAATTATGAGTTTTGAATGGCAAAAGGAAGATGCCAGGCAAAACACAAAAAGCTCAGCTCTCTGTATTTTCGGTGAACAGGCTCTTTGACTGAATAACCTATACCACAACGATGGTAATGGGGTCTAATTGACCAACGAAATTGACGTGATTATCAAATATGCTTATCCAGCAATCACCTGTGTCACAGGTTAGCACAATATCATCATACACGTACATGCTATAGTATACATCTAATACATATACCCCAGGTATTATCGCCCAGAACTCATGGGTGCTTGTGATGGTTTCACCGGGGCTAAGAATCGTTTGGTGCAATGACGAAAAGTCAATGCGTTGACTAATTAAGTTAAACGGATATAAAAGAAAGGTTGCTCTCGAACCAAGCCTAAGTCCGCCTCCTGTCGCAACCTTGACTTCCTTCCCACAGTTGTTGGTTATTGTTGCACTGAAAACTATCTTCTCACCGCGGAAAAAGACTGTTCTATCCAAGTCAATAGCCAGGGGGAATTCATTTGGGTATACACCGGCGCTTTGAGGCACCTTGACAAAGGCACTTATGGCAAAGACATACAGAATGACGACTGGGATAATCAGGCACATCCAATACTTGCGCATTTTCATTTGATTTGGCACCTCCAATTCGGATTACAGTTACATCATCAGAACTACGGGGTTACTACTTTTACTAACAGCCTTTTGATGGTGTCATTTTCAGGGGAAGGATACAATGCTGTAACACCATATGTCAAAGGTTGTATAAGTCCGGAATGTATTGAGCTTATACAAGCGGCTTGAGGATATACATTTAGGGCGAAGAGCAGGTCATGACAATTCCTGTCATATACAGCGAAATGTCGTGGACCAATTCATTCCTGGCATAATCTAATATTTCTGTTTTGGTAGCTTCCACAATCAAGGTGGGGGTAACACGGCTGTTATAAAGTATCTCCCGCGGTTTTTCACCGATGTTGTCAGCGACGAATTTATCGTTAAAGGCAGAAAATTCCCGTTTAATGATCTCCAGCCTTGTCATGCCGTTTGAATTCATGAAGGCATCTGTAAGGTTAACGCCTTGAAGTCCAAGCCAAACAGGAATCAAGGCATCGTCTGGTTTCTCAACCAGCGCCTTCCACAACTCTGTGCTTATCTTGGATTCCCATGAGTCAATATCCTCAAGATACCGCTCAACGACGACATCTTCCAGCCCAAGCATCTGTAACACTTGTTTGTAACCGACATAAGTGTGCCAGAAATCCTCTCGTATTTTTTGGGGGTCATAATCAATTACGGGAACTCCCTGACAACCATCTTCCGTGTCTTGGGTATCATCACTCACCAAGTTAGGGTTAACCACTGTCGCCTCTCCGGTATTGCCGATATCGGTGTTAGCATCAACCGCACTTTGTGTATTCTGGCAGGATGCCAATATTGGCAGGACCATGACGATAGCAGCCAGCAGCAAAACAATCTTTTTCAATGGAGTGCCTTTTGTCAGCTTATTAAACATCATTTGTTCATCCACCGAAAACAATAAAGCAACCAGACATCCGTGCCATCGAAACAACACGGACAATACTGGTTGCTGAAGGTTCTCTGCGTTTTTGCGTCTTATTCATCATAAGAAAGCCCGCCTGCGACACCTCGCCTGCGAATATTTTCTAGAAGTTGTTCGTCTTATAGATAAATTGTAACCTTATGAAAATCATGAGTCAACTCTGTATAAGTCCAGAATGTTCACCCCTCTAACACTAAATAATACTCCCTGCTGTCAAAAACTTTCGTTCCGTTAACGTGAGGTGTAATGTCGTCTCTGTCATAAACAAAGCCCAGCTTTGCGAGCACTCTGGCCGAGGCGAAGTTTTCCTTCGCGTGGCCTCCGGAAACCTTTTTCAAACCAAGATTGTTAGCGGCGAATTTAAGGATACCCCGCATCGCCTCGGTGGTATATCCGCAATTCCAGTGGGTTTTCATGATGTTATAACCGACTTGAAAGAGCTGCCATGCTTCCTCCCAAATCAGCCCGCCCGATCCGAACAGCTCGCCGGTTTCTTTCAGTATAAAGCCCCAGATGTAATTGTCATTCGGGATGATGATGCCTGCCTCGTCTGTTTTCCATTCAATTTCTTTCAGCCATTTTACGCAGTCGTCAAGGCTGTGATGCGGCAGCCAGCTGACGTATTTTGCCACCTCCGGATCTCCCGTCCAGCCGTGATAGGCAGTGTCCGCGTCGGCCATGGTGAGAGGCCTGAGGATAAGCCTGTCGGTTTCGATTGTGTTGGTCATATTATCCTCGAATCCTCCTTATTGTTCGCTATTGAATGCATAAGCCATCGCTCATTATTTTACGCTTGCTTTTCTAAACTCTGATAAAACGTAAAGATCGTTGAGCTGCTCTTCGTTTGAAACATCGAAAACGATCGGCAGAAATCGCATCGTCTTGCCCATAGGTTCTGCGTTCCCGATTAGTTCCTTTGCATTTTGGCTAATGGACAATTCCAGTAATTCATTTTTGATATCAAAGCCGAAGAAGAACGCGACCCTAAAGAACCCATTCCATATCGAAAGCCAGAAGATAGGCTTAATTTTGTTTGTGCCGCGTGGAGTCGTCCACCTGTACTCGCCTTTTGATAGCCACGATTTACCGTCATTATAAAACCGCCAATCCATGAATGAAAAGCCGTATCGCTCCAATTCTTTGACAAATTCAGTATAAACCTCGTATGCCGCGCCGAGTGCTTCGGCCAAAATCTCATCCGACGGGTAGACATCTGGGTTTCGCAGCAATTGTTCTTTATCCATTTTTCATCATCTCCTTGTAAACAAAACACGGTTTCAGATGGTCGTTGACCATGCCGACCGCCTGCATGAACGAATAAATGATGGTTGAGCCGACGAATTTGAACCCCATCTTTTTCAAATCCTTGCTGATTTTATCGGAAATCGGTGTGGTCAGCGGCATATTCTCAAAACTCTCCCAATGCCCGACAATCGGCTTGTTATCGACGTAAGCCCATATAAACTTATCGAAGCTCCCGTGTTTTTCAACAATGTCAAGGAACAGCTTGGCGTTGATTACGGCGGCGTTGACTTTCAAGCGGTTACGGATTATTCCTGCGTTCGTCATAAGCTCCGCAATTCTCGCGTCATTGTATAGAGCGACTTTACGAGGGTTGAACCCGTCAAAGGCTTCTCTGTACGCTGCTCTCTTTTTCAGCACGGTTTCCCACGAAAGCCCCGCTTGCGCACCTTCTAAAATCAGCATTTCAAATAATTTGTTATCGTCATGCACAGGACGGCCCCATTCGTTGTCGTGGTAGTCTGCGTAAATGTCTAAGTGGCTGCCGAAGCATCTGAATTTTTCGCTCATGATTTTCCCCTTTTAAACAATATTTTCGCCGAGCAATATCTTTGGCATGGTGAGCAGGCAGCGGTTCCAGCGCTTGTAAAACTTCTCCATCGCCGGTTTGTACAAAGCAGCGTGCGCCTGCTCATCCTCCACGACCAAATACAGCATATAAGTGACCTTGCCGATCTGACGGGTCAAACGGACGGGCGGTTCCCCGGCCTTTACCGCATTAAAATCCTTCTGTCTGTGAGTTCGCTTGATATAGCGCACCTCGATTACGCCGGGCAGCGACATATAAAATTCGGCGACCTCTTTCATCAAAGCTTCGATTTCCTCCTGTTTTTCAATTTTCGCTTCATAAATACAGATTTCGTTAAACATGGTTTTTACTCCCTTTCTTGCACTGTCACCCGAATAGTATCGCCGGGCTGCTTGCCGATTTTTATCCGGATTTCTTTGAGAACACCGATGATGTAACAAACTGACCCGTCCGGGTTCTTCACACCCATATTGACTATGCTGCCGTCATAAGGTTCGCCGTCAAATGTGGCATGGACTTTAACTCTGCCTTTGCCGAATTCCGCCCGAATATCGTATGGGAAAGCCACATACGCGCCGCCTTTGTCGACAGGCTGGATTATCGCGTTGTACTCGTAGATTTTTGGGTTTGTTTCCATCTATCATTCTCCCGTTTTTCTTCTGCCACGGCCTGTTTCATACAAGGGCATGGCTCCCGGCGCTTCGTGGAAAAAATTTCATACTCGCCCATTCGTTTGTTCCATAACAGCGGCAGACTGCCAATGGGTGATGTCCGCTATCAATTTAAAATCAAAGGGTTTGTCATAGAGAAACTGTATCGCGCTTTTGGTGCGGTGATAACCTATGAGCCGCGTCTCAAAAGGCGCAAGAGACAGATCGCCGGGGTAAATCCCCGGATGTTTTTTCAATGCCGCGAAGTGGATCAGATATTTACCCTGCCAAAAGGGCGGCATATTCCATGCCATTTTCTCAACGGCATTCGGGACGGCGGCACGGATAATTTCCCTGACTTTTTGCAAAATCGGCCGCACCTCCTGCGCTTGCACGGATATGTGCGGATTGATGGTCTCGATCTTTCCGCAGTAACGGTCTTGATAGGTGTTTTTAAACGCCCGTCCACATTTTGGGTAGTGCCGTATGTCATTCACTTCAGCAATTCCAATTTATCTTTGCCGGATTCGGTTCGTTTTCCACCGCGATAGCGCGCAGTGTAGCCTCCATCTTGGCGCACTCCTCGGCGGCAATTAGGTCATAAACCTCGGCACTCTCGTCCAATCCCATGCGGTCATAGGCAATGGCAGCCGCGCCGTAGAAGGCCAGCCCCAACGAATGGGTGGGTGTGTGAAAACAGGCGGAGGCTTGTCCGCAAGCACGCGCGGCGGCTTGAGCAGCTGGGTTGTCGTCCAATTCTCGCGCGGCGGCATGGCATTCGTTGAGGATAGTGTTTTTTACCTCCGGCAGTTTCTTTTTGCCCTCGAACCAGTCCCGTGCGGCTAGGATAGCGGAGCGGGGGCGCTCGTCTTTGGGGCAATGCTTTTCGAAGATAGGCAGTATATGCGCTTCGGCATAGTCCATGCACCAGGCCGCGATAGTGGCCTTGCTCTGGGTTTCAATCAGGTGCATCAGAGATAGGATATAGGGCGAATCCGCCGCGCCCAGCATTTTACGGAGCTTTTTTGCCATAAATAATCTCCAACTCTCTTGTTATTAGCGATGCCGCCATGGGCAGATGCTTATAATAATATAATCCCCTAAAACAGTTTTTTATCGCCGACGATATCGAGCCCAAGCTCCTTTGCGATGCTGTTTTGCTTGAACGGATTGATTTTTTGAACAATCCCGTCCCGTTTGAAAAATGAGCCGGTATTTTTGAACCAAAATGTAATGCCAGCTTTCACACATTGCTCTCGTATATCCAACACCCAGTCGTAATCGCATACGCGGGCTTCGCGGCCGGTTTCACCGCCGACGGAGACAAGCTCGATTCCATGAAGATATGGTGACAAGTCGACTGGTTCCAACAGCGGGGCGCAGGCGACAAACCGTCGCTTGATCGGATAGGACGAGAACAGCGGCATCCGGTAATCGGCTAATTCCTGATTTTCAACCGTGCATCCGATGTTTACGTTATCATATCCGTTGCCCCAGTCCGAGGGAAGCGAAATTTCAAAGCGGTGGATTCGTTTGGTCAGGATTAAAAACTCTAAATCCTGCCGCTGTTTTATCATAGACCACGCATCATAACGCCATTCATCAGCCTCGGGAATGAAAAAGTCTGACGCGAAGCAGGTAGCGACAATTTTACCGCCCGGGATTTTTTGCTCACCTTTAGCGGTAACGGCGACTGGCTTGTCGAACTCACCGGTTTTTTGCACGGTGTTCTGACCAAAACGCTTTGAATACGGTCCGTAAAAATAGCAGTATTTACAGCCGTCGCTGACCTTATAACAGCCTGTCCAAGGCTCCCAGTTCATAGCTTTATCTTTCCAATCTTTTCTTACAATCAATCAGCGTGTAAATATCGGCAAGTTGCCGGGCACCGGTGACTTCAGTAATCACCGGGAAAGTGGCCATTTTGCCAAACGTCTTTGCTTCATGTATCAGATGTTTCGTTTTCTCACTCACATTGGCGCGCAAAATTTCGGAGCGGTTCTTTTCCAAAAACCAAACCGCAACATCAAAAGATCCTTCAAAAACATGGAGCCAATAAAGGTTTTTCTCCTTCTTCGTTCCCCTGGATGTCGTCCAGAAGTGCTGCCCTCTGGCGAACCATGCTTTGTGTGGCGTGTACCACTGCCATTCCTGCTCGATTTCCAAGCTGGGCAGGGCTTCCTGGAAGGTTTCGTATGCGGTATAGCTGTCACCTAATGTTTGCTCCAACAATTCGCTTGTCGGCGTCACTTCGGGGTCTCTCAGCCGCAGGTTTTCATGTTTGTCCATATTAAATACTCCTTATTTCGCAACAGTCAAATAATAAAACATCTTTTCATTTCTCGCCTTATGATTATGCCAGTCTTCTTCCACGCATTTTTTTACGAACAAAGCGTCCCTCAAACTCGTGTCGCCTCTTTTTTTGCAATGCTCCTCAAGCAGCTTTTCGGATATATCCAGATAGACGACTGTCTCGCAGTCAAGTATGGAGATCCCAAATAGGGGGAATCCAGGCTTTATTGTTATTTTCTTATCTATCAGCTTGCGTATCGCGTCTATAATTTCTTGTGTGATTGGCGTTTGACTGAAAATATCAATTTCTTCCTGCGGTATTTGAGACCAAAACTCATCGTCCATGTCGATGCAATTCTGCCCGGACAGCTGTTTTATCAAAGTCGTCTTACCGCAGCACATGGTTCCGATTACGCATACCCGCTCATCCTTGTGTTTCTCAAAGATGGCTCTTAAGGCGTTTGTTATTTCGTTGGCTTTCATAGTTTTGGCACTTGTGTCAGGTCCGCCAGTTTAAACGCCGTATTGGCATTTCTTACGGTAATGGCGTTATAAACCGATTTATTCTGTACGATCTTCGTCAGGCGCGTACGCGAGAAGGTCGCCATCGGTGCAGACCAGAATATCACCCTGCCGTGATAATCAATTTTCTCATATTCAGAACTGATGTTACCAATCTGTGAGAGCACTTCTGCTGTTGTCATTGGCAGAATAACGAAAATAGCGTTATGCTTGGAATCGTGATCGTGTCCCCACCAGCCCGGCGCATGGGAAACTGCTGCGCGCAAATCGGCAACGGAAATCACACAGACCGGAATGTCCAGGTTGAAATTCTCTGCGATTGACGTTTCGCAGACGGTCTTAACAGTGGCTTCATTCTTATCACTCCTAAAAAGCACGTTGCCGCTGTTGATATAGGTTCGGACATCAGAGAATCCGGCCTCAACAAACGCCGTTTTAAGCGCTTTCATCTCAATCTTGTTTTTCCCACCTACGTTGATGCCGCGTAGCAAGGCAATATAGGCTGTCATGGTTCACACCATGCTCCCTTGCGTGCCTCAAGGTACACAAGCGGAAAAGCTGCTCTTAGCACCTGCCATTTGCCAACATGAAAACCGTTTTGTCGGATGAAATCGACATATTCCTCAGGCGTCCATTTCGAATATGTCTCGAATCCGATGAGTTTTAGAATTTTCGCGTTTAGGTTCCAGGTGGACTGTTTTAAATGACCGTGCGAATAATTGGGAGCGATGAGCAGTCCATTCGGCTTCAGCACCCGCGAAATCTCACAAAGTGCCCTCGCCGGGTCAGGTATGATGTGCAGCGCGTTGGATATGATAACGGCGTCGAAGGAGCTGTCCTCAAAGGAAAATGCCGTCGCGTCCTCCACTGAAAAGCGAATATTATCGGGCGTCTTTTTCTTTTTCGCCTTTGTAATCATTTTTGAAGCGAAGTCGGTTGCTTCCACATGACGCACATGGGCGGCTATATTTATGGCGATCAATCCGGTTCCCGTCGCGGCCTCCAGCACGTCCATACAGGGCGAAAGCACGGTTGCCATCAAGCGGTACATTTCTCTATAGGCTTTGCCGCTGAAGCAGCCTGTCTCAAAATCGTATAGCTGCGCGTAGCGGTTCCAAAACCGTTTGTTGTCGCGCTTGTTGTCCATTTTTTATCCTCTCATAAGCTATTTGAAATTACAATGCCGTACCTTTCTTCGGAACAAACAATCGGGACATATCAACGCCCTCCAGTTCAAGCAATTTAACTTTTGTTTGAATGCCGCCGGAAAAACCTGTTAAGCTGCCGTTTGAACCGACGACCCGATGACAGGGGATAATAATAGATATGGGATTATGCCCGACAGCTCCGCCGACCGCTTGGCTTGACATGCTTTTCCTGCCAGGTTGCACAGCTATTTTTTTTGCAATGTCGTTGTATGTGATGATCTTGCCGTACGGTATCTCACAAAGGATTTTCCAAACTGCTTGACGGAACACTCCACCGATAGGAGCTAACGGCAGCTCGGTAATATCCGGTTTTTCACCTGCGAAATATCTGTCCAGCCATTTTTGCGCATTACATAACACTGGTGCATCATTGTTTTCTACCATAGCTTCGGGTATGGTGTCCCCGTAATATTTTTGCCCTACCGTCCATAAGCCGACAAGGTTATCATCATGACACGCAAGGGTAATCTCTCCAATAGGCGATGAATAAACGGTTGAATAATACATTTTCACCTCATTACAGTATCAATTCATATAAATAGAAATCTGTTAATCCTGTGTCTTCATAATACATTTCACGGGACTCGATGAATCGAAATCCGCACGATTTATATAGCTTCGCGGCGGGGATGTTCTTTTGCAACACGTCCAAACGAATTGCCTTCACTGAATTTCGTCTGCACATTTCAACGGCGTATGCCACCATTTGTTTGGCAAAGCCTTTGCCGTGGTAAAACGGCGACACACCGAGAAGGTGTATGAACAGGACATCCTCTTTTTGCAAATCCGCTTGCCACTTTACTTTTTCGTATTCCGGCTCACACTCGTGGTTCAGTATCATAACGCCGACAAGATGGTTTTCCAGATGTGTTATAAACAGCGTCTGTTCCTGTATGGCGTTTTTGAGAAGTTGCTCTGTCGGATAAACGCCCATTTCCCATTCCGGCTTGAACTCGGCGTCGCGCATGGATTCGATTATCTCGCAATAAAACCGCTCGACATCTGCATAGTCGGTTATTTCCGCCCGTCTTATTGTCAGCACACTTTTCCTCTATTCTCCGCCGCGGCAAAATAATCATAAAACGGCATCAAAAACCTGTACCCGCCGATGAGACGGTCGGCAAAATCCAGCGTGAACAGTTTGCCGTTGATTTTCCCGTTACTGTAATACCAGCCAAACTCTGAAACCTCACAGCCCCATGTGGGATTGTTTTCCAGCTTGGCGATGGCCTCCCCGGAGGCCTTTGTTGTGAGGTTGATCATATAAGTCACACTTCGTCTTTCAGCACTGTGTCTGGTTTTTGGGCGGCAGTTCCTCTCTTTTTATGCACAAATATGAGAGGATTTATTTGTCTGCTTCCCACTTCATAATAATGCGCCCGCCGAAACCCTGCAGCCGTGTCATAAGGTCTAATTTTGTTTTGATTACTTTAAACCCCATTCTCTCGTAAAATTTCTTTGCTCTCAGGTTCTTTGTCATCACATCAAGTCCGATGGCATTATAGCCTAAATCGCCACGGATAAATTCAATTAACTTTGTCCCGATGCCTTTGCTTCTGCATTCGGGGTTTGTTGCGATAAAGTCGATATAAATTTCTTCGGGACTGCTGCCATGTGGTTTGCACATCGATGAATACATCGCTTTATATATGGATTTGCCCGCGAAGCCGGGAAGATTCTCTGGGAGTATCTTCATGAAATTATCTTTGCTTAGATTTAACGCACGCTTTTGATAATTCCCCAAACCCAAAAAACCCACAGCCTCGCCATCTTGTAAATAAGCGTAGGTCATATCGTAATCAAAGGAATTTTTGAAAAGCCAATGCAGTTTTTCTTTGTCCTTTGAAATTGACGACATGATATTATAAAAGCCTTCGACAAATACATTTATAGCTTGATTTACTTGGCTTTCGTCAATCTCGGATATTTTTTTGATTTCTTCCATCTATGATTTTCTCCGAGTTTAATTTTTCAAAAGTTTTTGCCTCACTTGCTTTAAGCAATTTTCAACATTGTCAACGCCATCAAAATAACTATTCTCAAGGCAATAAATCAAATTGAGAACATCTATCATCTTTGAAGTGGTTTCAGCAGCCGCTTTGCTAATGACTCCATCGCCGCCGTAAGCCTGCAACATAGCATTTCGCAGTATTTCGTCATCCATTCCTCTGAAATCCTGAGACCGGTCGTACAATCCCACGTCACCAAAATCAATTACTCCCACCTGGTTTTGGCTGTCAACCAAAGTGTTGTTGTAATCCAAATCGCCGTGGCAAAAAACAAGCTCATTCGTGCCTACCATACATTGCGGCACTTCATGGGCGAAAAAGGAGTCTATTCTTCCAAGTTCCGTTTCATTATAAAATCCTGTTAATAAATTTTTGCCCGCCCTGTATAAATTTTGGTATTCCAGAGCCTGCTCTTCGAGGGTTTGCGCTTTTATATCACCGTAATCCGTGATTTCGTGCAGTTGTCTTAGAAACAGACCTGTTTGAGTGCCTATTTCGATTTTTTGCTGGTCACTCAAATTGGCAATGACTTCTCTTAGTGGTTTTCCTTCGACGCCATAATAACCAAAATAAGAATTATCCTCTATCGTCCAATTCAAGATAGGGACACGCAGGCAAAACGGCCGGCTTTGGAGCAGTTTAAGCGCGACCACTTCATTTCTGCACGCCTCGCGAAATTTTGCATTGCGCGGGAACTTGAATACGATTTTCCCGTTGTCAATAACATATGCCCGGCTTGTCCATCCGATGTCGCTTTTTACAATTCGGGTTTCGTCATCAACGCCCGTCAACCGCTTTACGGTTTCAAGCTCGGTCATCCTGTCCGCTCCGGTTCCTGTACTTTCTCAAACCGCTTTACGGTCTTGCCGTCCACCTCAATCTGGTTGTCCCACATAGAGAGAGGGCGAACCCAAGTGCCGCCCTCTCCATAAAGAGCTTTGTAAATCACCATTTCTTCGAGTGTTTCACTGTGCTTCGCAAAACCGATGACCTCGTATTGATTACCTTTGTAGTGGCGGTATATACCAGGCGGGATGGGGTTCATCGCACTTTTCCTCTATCCTCCGTTGCGGCAAAATAATCATAAAACGGCATCAGGAACTTATATCCGCTCACAAGGCGGTCGGCAAATTGGCGGGTGAAGAGTTCGTTGCTTATTTCTCCGAAATGTATCAACGAAAAAGACTTTTTGTTGTACCATTCCTGTGTTTTGGGCGTGGGCGCCGGCTTTTGACGCGCATATTCCGGCCCATCCAGTTTGAACTCGTCCTGACTGCCGAGCAGGTCGATCAGTTTTTCAAACTCTTTTGGGTCCTCGTCAATCCGCGCCCGCAGCTTCTCCATCGTGACGGCGCTGGCGGCGTAGTATCCAAGGCCATAACTCCAGCCTTCTGGATTCAAATCAAACCAGAATGTCAGAATTCCGCTGCTTTCTTCAGCGGAGGGCTTCTCCACTGAAAACCACAGGTTGTCTCTGTACAGGCGGCCGTCGCGGACGCGCCGCGCGTCCTTGTAAATACGCGACAGTTTGTGGATAAACCTGCGCTCTCCGTAGCATGCGGCGATTTCAGCGAATATCTCCTGCCCTAATTCTTTCATTGGGGTTTGGAAGTCGCGCTTGAAATCATCCTTATGTGTCTCGAACCACGCTTTGTTGTTGTTCAGGCGAATGCCCAGCATAAAGTCGAGAGTCTTTTGTGAAAAGCCTGTGAACATATTTTTACCCCTCATTTCCTCAATTTTAGCGCAACGCCGTGCTTCGCCGCCGTTTCTTCAAACAGCCGGCGGATTGTTTTTACATCGGTGTCTTTGTTAATTTGATTAATGAGCGTTTTCAAATCATGCAAATCCAACAAATTAACTGCCTGGCAGTAAAAATTTTTGCACCGTCCGTTATCGTGGTTTTGGAGCAGCATTTTCAGTATACCAATTTTTTCATCCAGTTCGGCTTTATATGTTTCTATGCCGATTCGTTTTGCTTTTTCCATATCGGCGAGATAATTTTTGTGGGTGATGAAGGAGTCGGAATCACCCCAACTATCATATTTCTTACAGGGAAACTCGGCACATTCAAAGCAGTATCCCAGCCCCTTACGTTGACAGCAGGACAAAATTCCGCAAGCCGGATGGACATTGGAAAAGTCCTCACCGGCACAGCCGGGGCATCGGGATGAGCCGACTGTGTAATAACGTGGACAAAGCCCGCAGTTTAGACCGCAAACGGCGAATTGGTGGTACGCCCTTGTTTTATAATCCATAGTTCCCTCGGCTTGATTGGCAGGGCATCCTATTTTTGCATAGCGCACCTGCATGTTCAAACTGTTTTTTGGTCTTACGGTTTACTTTCTTGCTCCCTTCCAACCAAGATAAGCGCCAGCTTCAACGCGGTAACGCGCCGCTCTGTCAGTGTCCGCTGTGACTGCGGCAGCTTGTCACTTTCGAGGACTTTTTTGCACTTATTCAGTGTGGATAACAGAGAACGATGGGCGTCTGCGAGTTCTTCAGTGGCGAACTCTGCTCCAGCGCAATCCTCGTTTTTTCTCACCGAAAAAACGTAATGTGGTATATCTTCGCCTTTATAGTGTTTCATATATCGTCTGCGGACGATCATGCCATTACGAATCGCGACGTTCATCGAAGCTATATTTGTGTCACTTACCAGAGAAAATACCTCGTCAACTTTTAGCACATTAAAGGCATAATGCTTACAGGCGACAACGGCCTCCGTAGCGTAACCGTTATGCCAATACGCTCGGTTGAAGAAATAGCCTATTTCAAGAACCTTATCTTGGTCAGTATCACACCACTGTAAACCGCAAATTCCGATAACTTTACCCGTTTCTTTCAACACAACTGCCCAACGCCCGAATCCGTCTTCGCGGTATCCGCGAGTTTGTTTTTTAAGTTCCGTAAGGTTTGCATCCTCGCTCAAAGCTTCATTCCAAGCGTACATCGTCTGCTCGTCGCATACTATTTCCCGTGTTGCTGGCAAATCATTAAGCGTCATCTCGCGGAGAATAAGCCGCTCAGTTTCAAGAATAATCATAATTCTATTCCCCTATAATCTTTACCAGCACGCGCTTGTCTCTCATACCGTCAAACTCGCCGTAAAAAATCTGCTCCCAAGTGCCGAAGTCAAGCCGCC
>Ga0123353_10001223_pt1 | contig 31435 bp, 20 predicted proteins | sample TergutLab28metaG_3_FD_92763 | JGI IMG/M metagenome (GOLD analysis project Ga0123353, IMG submission 92763) | Labiotermes labralis P3 segment gut microbial communities from Petit-Saut dam, French Guiana - Lab288 P3 | ecosystem: Host-associated > Arthropoda: Insects > Digestive system > Gut ...
CCCGTTTTCCTGTCGCTCAAAAGAATGGTTTCCTGTGACGGAAACCACTCTTTTTCACGCCGGTTGGTGAACAGGCATAACACACTAGACCTTGCAAGCAAGGTCGTGTGCCGAAAGGGGGCTCGCCCCCTTTGGATTCCCCCAAAACCGTCAAAACGTATGTCAATGCTTCCGCATATGACATCCCTTTTTGACGGTTTCAATGCCACCTGCGGCGGCATTGCATCGCACCATCCAAACAAATAGCAAACTTGTTATTCTCTGCTGTCCTAAGCTGAGCCCATATTTGCACATCCATTTCACATAACTGCTACAATAATGTGCAAAATAAATTTATTGTATCTAATATTTACATTGCACATTATGTTAATATGAGATATAATAATTGTACGAAAGGACGGTGCAGAAATGGAAGTTATTGGAAAAAGATTAAGAGCTTTACGCAATGGAGTAAACCTGTCACAAGCAAACATTGCTAAGAAAATCGGAATAGTTCAATCATGTATTGCACGATACGAGAATAACAGCGGCGACCCGCCATTCAAAGTGCTGATATGGTATGCAGATTACTTTGATGTTTCTCTCGATTACATATTCGGAAGAACAGATAAACCGCAAGGTAAACTATATGACTTCCAGCCAAAGATTGAAGATAACGAAGAAATGAGATTATTCATAGAAATGTGTTTTGACCCGAACTCCCCGATGAGCGGAAAGCTCAAAGATACTTTGCTAAAAATGATGACGGGTGGTGACGAAAAATGAATGTAGTTTTTTACGGGCGATATAGCGATGCCGGGCAATCCGAGCAGAGTATTGAGGGTCAGAGAAAAGTCTGTTATGAGTTTGCAGAGCGCAATGATTACAATATTATTGCCGAGTATATTGATAGAGCGACAACCGGAACGGAAGCAGAAAACCGGCATGAATTTCAAAGGATGATCGCCGATAGTTCAAAGCGACAGTTTCAAGGCGTTCTTGTATATCAGCTTGATCGTTTTGCTCGGAATCGGGAGGATTCTGTTATATATAAATCTGTTCTGAAAAAGAATGGTGTGAGGGTATTATCAGCAAGGGAGAATATAACAAGTGATGCATCCGGCATTCTCTTGGAATCGGTATTAGAGGGACTGGCGGAGTATTTCTCAGCCGAGAACTCACAGAAGGTAATTCGTGGAATGGCATTGACTGCCGAGAAATGCGAGTTTACCGGCAGCGGTGTTCCTCTTGGTTATAAAATCGTTGATAAGAAGTTCGCACTTAATGAAGATGAAGCTCCTATAGTTAAGCGTATATTTGAAATGTATCTTGCGAATAAAACGATGGTTGAAATTATACGTTATCTTAATGATAATGGTGTCAAGACAAGTAAAGGAAATCCATTTAACAAGGATTCAATCCGACGTATTTTAGTTAATAGAAAGTATCTTGGTATCTATATATTCAAAGGCAAAGAAACTCCCAGCGGAATACCCAGAATAATTGATGATTCCACATTTGAACAAGTTCAGATACTGCTTCAGAAAAATAAAAAAGCACCAGCGAGAACAAAAACTGTTGAGGAAAATTATCTCCTTACAACCAAGCTTTTTTGCGGACACTGTAAAGCAGCCATGACGGGTATGAGTGGTAAATCGAGTACAGGTAAAGTTCATCAATACTATAGTTGTGTCACACAGCGCAAACGTGGTGATTGCAATAAAAAGAACGTTCAGAAAGCATACATTGAAAACTCCGTTGTTGATGGAGTATTATCAATTCTTACAGATGACTATATCAAAGATATAGCAAAGAAAGTATCTGATTTATCTGCGAAAGAAAACAATACTGATACCGTAAAACGTCTTAAAAAGCAGCTCAAAGAAAACGAGACAGCCATTGCAAACCTCATTAAAGCAATTGAGACCGGCAAAGCTGTTGATGTGTTATCAGAGCAGATAGAAAAACGGCAAGCTGAACGGTCAGAACTTGAAATACAGCTTGCGAAAGAGAAAATGAGCAGACCTGTTCTCACACAAGATGAAGTCTTGTTCTTCCTTGAAAGGTTCAAATCCGGCAATGCAAATGATATCACCTTTAGAACAGCACTTATTGACACCTTCGTAGATAGAATCTACCTCTATGACGGCGAAGAGCCAAGAGCCGAAATCTACTGCAATGCCAGTGACAAACATATAAACTGCCCCATAAACGAACACAATAGTTCGTCTATGGAGCAACTGGCACGCCGGGAGCGACTCGAACGCCCGGCCCTCTGCTTAGAAGGCAGATGCTCTATCCTGCTGAGCTACCGGCGCGTGTCCATGAAAGTCCTTGAAGATTATATTTGCTCATTGCGAAAATGTCAAGTCCGACATTTTCCTTGTGTTATTATTCACAGTCGCAAATAATTATAACTGTTTACATTATAATGATTGACTTTATCTTCGTAAAATGGTACTTTTATTAATAACAGATATGCATGATATTTAAGAGGAGTTTTAGCATGAAAGAACAGAGCTTTGACTTTTCGGAATCCAAAAATGCCGAATACAACAATGTTGAGGAGATTCGGAAGTTACTTCAAGCCGTTAATAAAGCGACGGCTTTATTGCTTACAACAAAAGAAGATGAAAACCTTGAGTCATTAATGATGGAGAGCATGGCACTCATCGGCAACTCCATCAGCGTTGACCGTATCCACATTTGGCAATATAATAAAACAGATTATGACGATATTGTCACAAGCAGATATTGCTGGCTGAGTGAAACCGGTAAACAAAAAAAGACAATACCGGTCAACTGGACATTCAGCTTAAGGCAGCATCCGGCATGGATTAAAGATTTTGAGCAAGGTCTTTGCAGGAACAGCCCTGTCGCGGAGCTACCTACCGCTAGTGTTAATTTCTTTACGAACTTAGATATAAAAAGTCTTGTAATTATCCCTCTGTTTCTGGAAGATAAGCTTTGGGGTATGTTCAGTGCCGATGATTGCGTCAATGAGCGTACGCTTCCGGAAGATGAACTTGATATTCTGCGCTCCGTCAGCCTTATGATGGCATCTGTCATTACCAGACATGCTTTGGTGGCAAAACGGACGGAAGAACTCACCCACCAGACAACAATGATGACAACATTGTTTAATACAATTCCCGACCTTGTCTTTGTTAAAGACCTTGCTTCAAGGTATCTTCAATGCAACAGTGCTATGTATGAGTTTTTTGACAAGATGCCTTCAGATATTATAGGTAAAGGTGATATTGACGGGCTCGGCGTTTCGCCCGATATCGCTAAGTTATTTATAGAGTCGGATTGGGGGATTTTTTCAGGCGGAGTACCAAAAAAATATGAACTCATGGTTCCGCGCGCTGACGGGGAAATTGTTGAAATGGAAACGATTAAGGCTCCGCTCATTTATAAAGGTGAAACCTTGGGGCTGCTGGGTATTTCGCGTGATGTTACCGAATATAAGCAAATGGCACGGCAGATTGAGGCAGATTATGAGATTGTTAAGGATCTGCAGGCTGAGGCGGACAATGCCAATAAGTTAAAATCACTGTTTCTTGCCAGCATAAGCCATGAGATACGCACTCCGGTTAGCACAATACTGGGAGCAACAGAGCTTCTGCTGCAAGTTAAATCTATCCCGCATCAAGCGCAAAACTGGATAAAAATGATTAATATTTCCGGAAATCTGCTTCAGGGCATTATCAATGATCTTCTGGACATATCAAAAATCGAAGCCGGAGAGCATATAATAAACGAAGAAGAATACCTTGTTGTAAGTGTCATAAGTGATATAATCAAGCCGAGCGTCATGCGTTGCGGCAACAAGCCTGTTGTATTTGATTTACAGATAGACAAGGATATCCCCGCAAAGCTTGCCGGCGACGAAATGCGGATAAAACAAATACTCAACAACCTGATATCCACTGCATATAAATTCACGGTATCAGGGAATATAATGCTGTCCGTTTCTATTGAGCCTGATTCTGAGCCTGATTCAAACTATGTGATACTTGTCTTAAGTATCAAGAACACCAACTCGGGGATGAATCAAGAGCAGGTTGATGAAATATATGAAGAGCTTATACGTTTTGACACCGAGTATGATTACTCGGAAGAGGGTACAGGGATTGGTATTTCAATAACAAAACAGCTTGTTGAGCTAATGAGAGGCAGTATAAAGGTCAACGGGAAGTTCAGCAAAGGTACTGAGTTTACTGTACGTTTACCGCAAAAGGTGGTAGGCCGTGCTTCACTTGGCAGTAAGGCTGTCGATGATCTTAAGGTTTTTGCGAACTCGTTTGACAATAGGCGGGAACGCCGCAAAACTCCTCGCGATATAATGCCTTACGGTAAGGTGCTGGTTGTTGATGATGCTGAGTCAAACAGCCTCGTTACGGTTGCTTTATTAAATGTTTACAAGCTTCAGATTGAGATGGTTGAGAGCGGTTTTGCCGCGATTAAGAAGATAGAGTCCGGTAATGTTTACGATGTGATTTTTATGGATCATGTTATGCCGATTATGGACGGCGTGGAGGCTACAATGCATTTGCGGGATCTCGGTTACACGAATCCTATTGTTGCGTTGACTGCAAATGCGATGATAGAGAATGAGGAGTTCTTTTTAAGTAATGGTTTTGATGAGGTTGTTATGAAGCCGGTAGATATCCGGTTGTTGACTTCTGTTTTGAATAAATATATACGTGATAAGCAACCGCCTGACGTTCTGGAGGCAGTACGTTTGCAGGATGTAAAGAAGTAAATTGATTCGGTAACTGACCGGAGGGTATCAGAAAAACTTTTATAGTTCCAGCCAATGCACTAGCACCATAGATTAAATTTGCATCAATCGGCAAAACTTGTGTGCTGACTGAAACTAGAAAAGTTTTTCTGATACCCTCCGGTCAGTTACCTTTTCTTACAACTCCCGGTTTGTCCAGTATATAGCCGCCCAATATTTCCAGTCTTTTACGGAACTCATCGGACTTCAATACCTCTATAAGCTTTTGCACCATCGGCAACGCCCATGCATCATCGGAAACTAGCAGGTCGAATTGTTCGTCGCATATGTGGACGAAGTCGAGGCCGTACATTTTGGCGGCTGAGTAGACACCGAGTCCTGCGTCGGCGGAGTTTGCGGCTATTAGTGCTGCGACTGAGGTGTGTGTGAACTCTTCTCTGTCGTAGCCGTAGATTTTTGATGTGTCCAATGCATCCTTGCGGCACAGGTAGTCCATGAGGATTCTGGTGCCAGAGCCTTTTTGTCTGTTTACAAATCTTACTCCCTCTTGCGTTAGATCGGCTGCACAGGTTATTTTTTTCGGGTTTTCTTTTGCCAGTATCAGTCCTTGTTTACGCTTTACGCATTCAATGAGCTTCACCTTTTTGTCGGGAATGAGTTTTCGGATAAATGATGTATTGTACTCCCCTGTTTTTTCGTCGAGCAAATGTGTTCCGGCAATGTGTGCTTCACCTTTTTTTATGGCTAGCAGTCCTCCCATGCTTCCGACATGGGAGGAGCTTATTGAGATATCTCCATATTTAATGCGCATTAAATCCGACAGTTCATCAATGAGCGGGTCGTGGCTGCCGATTATTACGAGACTTTGGCGGAGTTCTTCTTCATTTTTCAGTAATCTGACGTTTACTCGCGTTCCGCTTTCGTATCCTTCAACACCTTGCGGGACTTCCAATATTCCGTCTGCTCTCATAAATGATGTCACTATTCCGCTGCCTCTGCCGAGCGGTGAGACTATTAATTCATCGTTTACATAGCCCATTTTGACTCTTACAAATTCGTGGTATTTCAGGGTTGATACAACGGATTTTGATAGTGTTGCTTCGACTAGTTTGTCGGGTTGTTTTGTTGTATGAGTTAAGCATTCTATAATCGGACGCAGGAGTTGTTCGATAACGATTATCCCCGAAACCGGATAACCGGGTAATCCCATCAGCGGTTTTACTCCGCAGTGTCCGAGGATGGCGGGTTTGCCGGGTTTTATCGCAATGCCGTGATATACAATTTTGCCGATTTCCGCTATAACAGATGCGGTGTGGTCTTCCCTGCCCGCTGATGAGCCTGCGCCGATTAGTACGATATCGCATTCCGAAAGCGCTGTCCTTGTCGCAGCGCATATCTGCTTTGCGTTATCTTTGACAATCGGGTATGTTTTCATCATGGCACCCATTTCGTTGAGCATTGCCGTGTATATCACCGAGTTAAACTCAAGTATCTCCCCTTCCCCGGGCTCTGATGTTGGCGGCACAATTTCGTCACCGGTTGGGATAAATCCGACAGTCGGTCGCTTTATGACACTTACCTCTGTAACTCCGCTTGCTATCATTGCTCCGAGAGCTGCGGGGTTTATATTTGAATATGACGGCAGTATCATCTCCCCTGCGCATATATCCTCTCCGATTTGCCTGATATGCTGCCACGGTGCCACCGCTTCGTAGAGTTTAACTCCATTCTCCTGTGTGGTCTCAATACCCCCGTCATTGCGAAACGTCCTTGAGCCTCGATTGCGAGGCTTTGGATGGTGCGGCAATTCATTAGTGCTGTCAATAACGTCTTCAATCATAACAACAGCATCACACCCCTCAGGCAAAGGGTCGCCTGTGTCGACGTACTTGTACTGCTCCGGTCTAAGCGTTACAGGAGTTGTTTCACTCGCACCGAAAGTAATCTTCGCATCAAGGGCAATCCCATCCATAGCACACGCATTATAATGCGGTGCGCAAATGCGAGCGTAAATGGCTTTGCTTGTTATACGGTTTGAAGCATCCGTGACGGGGATAACCTCTTCCTGTGATTGCATTCCCCTGGCAATTAACGCTTTAAGGTACTCCTCTCTGGCTTTATCAAGCTGAATATTAGTTAAGTATATAAATCCCATAGTTCTTGCCTTTCAAAAATATACAACCTTCACTTCTACGCCCTTTGCAAGACCCTCGCAGTCCCTTGGCACGCATATGTAGCCGTCAACTCCTGCCAGTCCCGCAATCAATCCTGACTTACCTCTTACCGGATGTGCAGTGCCTTCTTCTAACCTCACCACAATGTATTCTTCCCTGCCGTGGTTTGATGATAGTGCTTCCGATAGTTTTGCTGTTGTCGAATAATACTTAACTTTTGCACCAAGCAAAATTTCAACAAGCGGGCGTACAAAGAGTTCTGTGACCATATAGGCAGCTACAGGGTGACCCGGTAAGCCGAAGATTGGCTTGCCGTTTATTTTTCCAAAGATTGTTGGCTTTCCCGGTTTCATGGCAATACCGTGGAGCAGCAACTCCCCTTCCGATGCAATGACACGTGCTGTCAAGTCTCTCACCCCTGCAGATGAGCCGCCCGATATCAGGACTATATCGCAGATTTGTACTGCTGACATTACTGTTTTGCGAATTGCTTTTTCGTCATCTTCTATCAAGTCGAAGCTCTTTGCTTCTGCCCCGAAGCTGCTTACTGCCGCCAGCAGCATTGGCGTGTTTACGTCACGTACTTGTCCCCTGCCGGGTGTGTCTGTTGGCGGAACCAACTCGTCCCCTGTTGATATTATGCCGACAACAGGCTTTTTTATTACGTCAACGATTGTGATTCCCAGTGCTGACAGTATGCCTATATCGTGCGGTGTCAACTTTGTCCCTGCTGATAACGCTATGTCCCCTACTGATACGTCGTCGCCTTTGAATATGATATTGTTGCCGGGTGCGACGGATTTTTGTATGCCTATCATGCCCTTGCCGTAGTCTTCGGCATGTTCAAACATCACAACAGCATTCGCCTGATCGGGGATTTCACCGCCTGTTGATACGATCATGCATGTTCCCTGTGATAGCGTACTCTCCGCGCTTTCGCCCATAAGTATTTCTCCTGCAACACTCAGAATGGCAGGTATACTCTCGCTGCAGCCGAATGTATCCGATGCAATTACGGCATATCCGTCAACCATCGAACGGTTAAATCCGGGGATGTCTTCTTCCGAAATTATGTCATGATGAAGCACACGTCCAAGAGCGGCATTAAGTGGGATTGATTCAACTTGAAAATCAATCGGTTTGAATTGTGCTTTAATGATTTTAGTAACCGCATCAGGTGTTTTTACGTTAAGCAAAATCTTTCACCCGCTCTTCTTACTCATTCCGCTTGCTATTTATGGAAAAAACGTCCACTTATTAGCAGACGCTTCTTGTTTGGATTAGACATTTGGCGGGCGTACCGCTCTCCCGCATCTCTCGGGTTTCCCCTGTCAATACCATCGGCGTGTGGTTGGTACGAAATCTACCACCTCAAATACCTGTCCTAATAAGAATTATACTACATTTCTGCGGCACTGTAAAGAATTATTTTATTTTTGAGGAGTCTGTTCCATTCCTTATTACGGATTTTCATAAACGTACTAATTGAATTTTTATTTTTCTTCGGGTAGGTGTTCTACTTCCTTGTTGGTCAGACCGGTGACTTTTGTTATAGCTTCGATAGGAAACCCTTCATTGAGCATATTCCTCGCTACCGTAAATATGCCTTCAGCTTTACCTTTCTTGATGCCTCTAGCTTCGCCTTTCTTTTCGCCTTTCTTTTCGCCTTCAGCTCTGCCGACACGAACGCCTACGAGGTAGTTGTTAGCCATATCGGTTTCCCACTTACGCTGACTCCGGCGTTTAGCCCGCATATGCTCGTCTTGGGTTATTTCACGCAGTACATTTGCTGCCATGATTATTGCCTCCCTCCGGTTTAGTATTTTGTTTACCAAATCACGTTTCTTTACATCGTCTGCGTAACGCAGGAATATGAGCCACATTTCCAACGAGGTCATATCATCGGCCGTCTTATCGAGTATATCTCCAAGCTTATCAAGCTCAATGATTGTCATGTTAATCTGGTCACTAATCTGTAAGCCGTCTTTATCTCGCAAGGATGCTTGGGTAAGATAATGCTCCTGTTCAAAGATGTTGAAAGCGCAGAATGTTATCTGATATGTCCTAACAAGATCTGTGTACTCAACACTTTTGGATTTCTGCGATGAATGCAAGTCTGTAAGATAATAGATTGCTTTGTTAACCAGCGTAACACGGCCGCCGTCCGGTCCTTCAAGCTTTGAGCCCTGCATTTCAACGTCAATTTGACTTCCATCGTCAATAACGCAGCTAACATCAAGCCGTTCGTTTTTTTCTTCGGTGTCCGTAGAGGGAAGTTCATTATTACGGATTTGCACATCTGTAACTGTATATCCAATTATTGCAGAAATCAAGTCCATAAGCGCGAATTTTGCATCAGGATGTATCAGGATTGCCTTAAAGACAAAATCTTCGGATGGCGAGAGTATGTCCTCGTTTAACGGCAGAATATTCACTACTATGTTACCTTTCTATTTTAAGATGTTTTACGCCTAAACACAAGTTAAATTTCTTTGAGAAATACAAACAGTATCTGTAGCGGGAACATAAGATACCACAACACTACATATTCCGCAATAGCCTGAAAAAACGCCAAAAATCACCCCAAAATGTAGAAAAGTCACACATTAGTGGTGATAATTTTCACTCATCGGAGCGTACAGCGTAGAAAATCGTGAATCTGTACAGCAGAAAAATGAATATTAATTTTTTGTGAACTTTCTTCTTAACAAAATCTCTGCTTTTAATAAATTTTTGTCAAGCAAAAAGAACATAACCAAGGTTAAAAATAGCCAAGGTTATGTGAGAAACAAAAACAGAACCTTATATCAGGGTACAGGCACCAAACCAATCGGTCTTGAGGTGTATATGCGATCTCTTGACCAGCCTTCACTGCTTTGTATTGTTAAGGTTAAGGTTACTATACCATCATCTTCTTCCAATGAGATCTCAGCACCAATAACTGTGAATACTGTTTCATCACCCCAGAATTTATAGAAATGCAGGGGTAGCAGTCGCAGAGGTTCGCCGAGGCTTTGTGCGTCCCGCCAGAGGATGCCGCTGTTGTCAATATAGTAGTCGATAAAGTGTGTTGTTCTTATGCTAAATAATATGTTAAGATTTTCGGCCGGAATATCAGGATTCGGCAGTATTGGTGGTGCTGTAGGTCGTCCGTCCTCGAATATCTCTGTGGCGCTTGCAACGTCGCTCATTATCAGTGCGGAAATGTTGTCGAGCAGGGTGTTTACTTCCGCGAGGTTATTCGCTCTCTGATAGGCTTGAAGCATAGGAGCAAAGACGGTTGTGGCAGCTACCATGATAACTGCCATAACCAGCATTGCAATTATCAGCTCAATAAGCGTTACGCCTTTATTTCCGGGAATTCTTCTGATTAGCTTCATCATAAGCCTATATTCTCCAATGTTATGGTTCAAAAGCGACAAAAGCGTTGGTGTTGTAAACGGTCACAGCAACAGTCACATTTGGTACTGATACCGGGGTATTCGGAACAATGAATGTCACCTCTTCACCGGTTGTTACTGTAAGACCGGCGAATTCTTCATCACCCGCCAGAACGGCAGCTGCTTCTATTTGTCTTATCCTAGCATTTTCCGTTGATACTGCCGTAATCCTCATGGATACCATTATCATCATTGTAACCGCAGCAACAAGCACAACGAATACAAGAATGCTGGCAATACCTTCAATAAGTGTCTCCCCGGCTGCTTCCGATAAAATATATTTAATTTTTTTAGCTAAACGATTCATATCTTATCACCGTCCAAACTACGGGAGAGTCTATCAGCATATCTCCGAGTACGGGTTCATCTGCTTTTGTACTAACAAACGAACCCAGATTTTCTTCTAATACTAACTGATCCAGCCTGTATGTAGTTACTGAGTCAAAGGTATACGGCACAGGCATTGCCTGATTTAAATTGCCGACAGGCTCGAAGGTTGTTACCAGTTCTACTTCCAAATCGCCGGTAATGGTCATAGTCATGGCTGTAGCATCATGTACTATATCTTGAAACGCCGGAATACCACCCGTAAAAACAGATTCTGTACGGCGACGCTCATACGGGTTTACAAATACATCCAATACACCCGTGATAGTTATAGTATATACAACATTTACGCCTGCCGGAAGGGTATCGGGATTGTCGGCAGGGGTCATAGTAATAGTAATGTGGGTGTGGTTAACGGGATCGTGATCCGTGTTATCTAAAACAACTCTTGTGAGTCCGAGTATTATACTATCTGTAGAAGATGGGGCGGGAAAAATCCCGCTTCCACTTATTGCCTCGCGTAATATCTGCCTCCCGAAGGTCTCTGCGTCTATTAGTGACTCCCCTACCGGCTGAACCGCATCAACATCAAACGCGGCTTTTATTGTACGCTCCATACTGCTTGAATAGAGTTCAAGCTGTGTGCGGTTATGTTGAACAACGCCGGCACCAACGTTATATCCTGCCGCAGCAATTACTGATACGCCAAGTACCATCAGTAACATCATTGTTGCAAGCACAAACATTAGTGATGCGCCTGACTTATTCCTTAAAACCTTCATTTTCGGCCTTTCGTCTTCTTATGGAGCCCTCGTGTCATCCGGTTGTTGAGTTTTGTTATAGTCCCTGCTATAGCCGGTCCTGCAACCACTGCTCCGATAATCGGAATTGCCATGTTCACTGTGTTATCATCCTTACAGACACAGTCGCATAAACAATCAGCGCAGTTGTTTATGTCGCAATCAGTGCAGTCGTCATTGTCACAAACAAAACCGAACCCCACAGCTCCGGCAGTGCCGGTTATGTCGATAATGCCGGTACAGACATCGCAGTCACAGTCAACACAGTCGCAGACATCGCAATCGTCACAGTCAATACCGTCGCATTCAACACAATCGCAAACATCGCAGTCACAAACATCACAATCGCAGACCTCGCAGTCGCATTCAACACAATCGCAATCAATACAGTCGCAGTCGTCACAATTACATTGAGTATCATCAGGGTCGGGTTCAGGCTCGGGGTCGGGGATAAAAGGTGGTGGTGCAAGTGAAGGCCCGGAAGATGGGTCGGGGTCATTCCCGCTTATTTTAGTAATTTGATCACCTGACACATCAATTACATTGCCTACTGTTCCATAAGTTACATTTCCTGCAGGGGCGGTATTGTTTCCGACAACAATACCTATGTTAGTGCCGGTGGATACTAACCTGACATTTGTGACACTTGCGTTAGTTATTGTTCCTGCTGCAGCATTGAAGCCTACAATACCGCCAACATTATCCGGACCGGTAATTGTTCCTGTTGTGTTCGATACTGTGCAATTTGTGATTGTGCCATTATTATATCCAGCGATACCGGCAACACCGCCGACTCCGATGGGTGGACCTGTACTGCCGGTAATGTGCATTCCGACGAAGTTACCGGTGCCGTCGTCAACTCCTTGAACAGTGCAACTAGATATTGTCCCGTTATTTGTGCCTGCAATACCGCCAACCCTGGTATCTCCCGTTATACTTGTTCCCGGCGGAGTTGGTCCCGGTCTTAAATTAATCCCGCTAATTGTTCCGTTGTTTATGTTAAACAGACCAACATCATCAACTCCCGGACTTGCGCTTATTGTGACGCTGCTTATTGTTAGCGGTGGTGGTGGTGATGTTGGCGATGTTGCCGGTGCAACGTTGAATGTGCCTTCAAAGTCTCCGGCTACAATTGCTCCGGCATTATTTAAGCTTGGTCCTGCAAATGCTGCAAAATCGAGATTACGTTCCTGCGTGAAGGTCATTCCTGATGTGCCGCCTATGCCTGTGCCTACGGCTGCATTGACATTGCTGATATTTATCATCTGCTGCGGCGTGCGGATAGCGAAGCTTGCATTTGTCAGCGGAGACGTTGCTGCAGTCGAGTAAACCGCTTTTGCGAAGTTCGGGTGGATTTGTCCTATCGACTGTTCAAAACCCGTATCTCCGAAGAATACATTTTGTAAATAGAAATCACCGACAACCGTATTGGTGAACCTGAATAAATACATTGTGCCGACCTGAATTGGAATTGCCGATGGTGTTGAACCGACAGGGGTTGTGCCTACACGTGCGCTTTTTCCTGTAAAATCCAAGCTTAATACAGCATAGCCATAATCAATTATCGGCTTGGAATCATCAAGAGTATTAAGCTGTCCGCCTACTGAGAAAAACCCGAAGTCATTGACACCATATTGTTCATAGTATACAGCAACCGCTTCGTTTTCCAGAATAAAGACGCTCACCGTAGTCACGGGTGAAGACAGAGCGAATGTCTCCGGCGACCCTCCGAGTCTCAATGCATTGAGCTCTATCCAATATTGGAAACTGTATTGACCGCTTGCGGTGGAGTTTGGAGTAAACTCAACCATATTTGTTCCCGGAATCAGTATTGCTGTATAATCCGGAGCGTTTATCTGATAACGTCCGTCAGCATTTACAAATGCTGCATTTCCGCTGCCGACATCCCCTATCAATCTGACTGTTGGAATAACACTGTAGTTATCATCGGTATATCTCTGCGTGAAATTATCGTTTGCCGTAATATCCAACACACTCATTCCCGGTCTTGGAACCGAGAAATCTATCGGGCGTGTGATTATATCAATTCCTACTACCTGCGACGGGAATGTCATAAGTATACTAAGCACAATAGGATTGTTTACATCTGACGTATCAGTATACAAGAACCTGTAGTTAGAGGATAGATGCGTATAAGCGACACCATATCCGCTTCCTGTATAACTCAGTGTGTAGGAATACTCAATTCTGGAAACTATACCATTTACAGAGGGTACACCCAAGTCTGCACCCCAAATAGTTAATGTTGTTGAGCCGTCTGCATTATAGGCATATCTGACAGCTCCCGGCGGAACAGTAGCAGTAACACCATTTAATCGGTAAACAAGGCTGCCTTCATCGATTGTAAATCCCGGCGGGATAACATCGTTAATCATTCCCGTTGTATCAATGGGATTATCGGGATCCTGGTTTGATACAGTCAGGGTAACTTCAAACGGACCTCTTATCAACGGGTCAACCGCAGGTGGTGTTATACCGTCAGTTCTTACTGTTTTTTCTACTTCGATAGGTATAATGAATACTTGAACGGGCTCGGGACCTGAACCATTTCTTTTCACTCTGAATCTGTACTGATCCAATCTGTTTGAGTTTGTTGCAAGATCCTCGTTATATTCAATAACTGCTTGATTTTTGAAATAATATAATAAGGTTTCGGTTACATTGTTTGCTAATACACGGTTACGTACTCGAATTCGGAAGGTCACTCTAAGCTCGTCGTTTGTTTGTAGTCTCTGGTTAGCATTTGGAGCACTTGGAGTAATAACAACCATGCCGCGATGCGGATTTGCAGCATTTGCAGGTAGAGCCGGGTCTATATAGACTCCGTTGGAAGGCATGTTGGGTATAGTATCCCAGGCTGCCGTACTATTAGTGCTGCTTCTCAGTTGCATTGTAGCACTGTCCGATATGAATTCTATATACTGATCAAAGGGAACCAGTTGATCCAAAACTCTGATTTGATCTGCGGGAACTTCACCCCAGTTTCGAATAAATAACTCAACGGTAAGTATATCACCCATTTTTACGGAGTGTGCGTTATTTCCTGAGCTGTCTCTTATAAACTTTTCAATCGACAGAAATGCCGGAGACTTAAACGATACGCCGTCAAGGAAGTTTCCGTTCGTTGGTGAAGAGGTCCTTGATTGGAAAGCAAATTCAGTTCTGCTGTGAGGATGGTCGACTTCATATAATCCGTAATAATGCTTCCAGCCGAATTCGACACCCCAGTAACCTATTACGTTGTTTTGAGCCGGAGCGTTTACCCCTCTGAGCCATGTCCAGGTAGCAGTTCCTGTTCCGGTAAACTGCTCCCAAGTAATACCGTTTAGCGGAATCACGGTAGCACCACCTGTTGTTCCTCCGCCTCCTGTACCTATGGTTAATAAGGTCGGCGACCAGAATGTTATTCCAAACCCTCCTGCGGTAGCAACCGGTCCGGTTGTCGGATTTGATCCGTTTGCGCCTTCTGGACGTAAGTTATTGGGTGCTGTGCCGGTTACTGCAGGTCCGACCCATACATCATAGAGATAAATCACTTCTGTCGGTATATTATCTTGGGTACGCATAATTCCGGTTGGTTGTAAGTATGTTTTTCCGAGGTGATATGGTCTTATATCATATCCCGCCATACCGGCTGCAGTTGACGGTCCGTATGCTACCGTATTCCAGGCATTCGGATTCCATGCCAATGCTGTTCTTCCGCCATTTGCCAAGTTATATACACTACCTACTCCGGTAGTAGGTACAACAGTTGTGCGGTTGGCGCGAGGTGTAACACAAGGACGAATCAGCGTTAAGTTTGCTCCGTTAACCCCGTCACGAGCAAGCAGTTCCGCTGCATTTTCCACCTCAGCCTTTACACCATCGGGAATACCTGTCAGATAGAAGTGCATTCTGTCACTTGCTGTAGTGCCACTGCTTACCCTTGATGTATGATAGAAGGAATAGTAAAACTCCGCACCTTGTGTAGTTGCGCAAATTTGGTACAGCGTACCTTGTTCGTTTGCGTTTAACTCGGCATATCGTATGCGAGAAGTTAAAACAGTTCTCGGATTATTAAAATCCCCTCTGAAGTTGGAATATGCATAGTCATGAAGGTTTGTCATCCCTGCAACATTTGTAGGCTCCTGTAACTCGATTAATCTCCAACTTTGTGTAGGGTTGCCTTGATTACCGGTATTAGACGGGGTAAATGATGCAGCAAGAACAGGGCGTGTATACCATCCGGGAACAAAGTTCATATCCACATATATCCTGCGTTGTTGACCCGTTGGGAAATCCACTATTTCATTTACATTTCCTGTTGTAAATGTACCTTCAGAGAAATCTCCGTTTATAAATCCAAGGTTAATAGCCCTGTTGGATGTGCTGTCCATGTTTACCCAGTCGTCACGGTCCACCTGATCGGGTCTTGCAGGACTGTCCGCTTCAGTCCATAGTAGAGGAATCGGTAAGCCTCTGATCATCGGATACGGATATCCTCTTGACGGCTGCAGCCAAACAGATGTTAAAGGATTTGCCGGCGGCATCGGGAAGCGGTACGCGAAGCGGAGCCATTCGAGTTCCATAAAGCCCGTGACAAGTCCGACTCCGCCGTTTACACATACAACATGAGGAGTATTACTTACAAGATTGTATCTGTGGCCTATCCAGTTTCTGCCTTCATTAAGTGAATACCTGTGACCTTCGAGATAGAAACAAGTCTCATGAATCCTTTCGGTTAAGGGATCCTCATACTGCCATGCACGTATACCGATTCTGACTATAGGATAAAGATTAACTGTCGCACCAACCGTTTCTCTTGGTGACGGTGCAATATAAAATGCGTAACTGACAGTTCCGTTGTTTTCTCCGACTATTCCTCCTCCGTTATTTGAAACGGGGGGTGTTGCGAATGGCGGGTCTCCTACCGGAGGAGGATCGCCTGTGCGGTCGTACATGTCGCTTGTTGAGAGGAAATATACATCACGGACTGTGCCGCCGGCAGCATTTAATCCGGCTATACCGCCTGTTGAGTTCCCGGTTGTGCCGCTTACCGTAGAATATTCAACACCGGATCTTGTTATTGTGCCGGAGTTTGTTCCGGCTATACCGCCTACGTTACTTGTTCCTGCAATCGATGTAACCCTGTCGTCGAGTGTCGTTACTATTTCTGTACCCACAGTTGTTGTTCTTGTGCTTACGGTGACTTTACACAGATCTATTTCACCGTTATTTATACCTGCTATACCCCCAACATTTGTGCTGCCTGTTATTACGCTGTCAGTAAGCATAATACTGCTGACACTGCCGTCTGCTCCTACCCTGGCAAACAACCCGATACCAAGAGTGGTTGCGGATGTGAAGGTGATGTTAACATTACTAACAGACACAGGTACGCCTGTATTTATACGTCTGCCGAGATATGCGTGGTTAAAATAACCCTGGACATTGCCCTGTACAACCGCATTTCTGCCTGTTAGATTGGCAAACGTGCCGTCACCCGGTCTTGGATTAGGATTAGCAGGCGGCGGCGGGCTGCTGTAGCCTATGTCTTCCGCAAAGTCAATATCGCGTTCCTGCACGAACAATATATCCGTTAAGAATGTTGACGGTGGAGCTGCGGGGTCGGGATTGGGTATATTATAATTCAAGTCTGATACATTTTGCATCTGCCACGGGGTTCTGATTATAAACGGATATTCACTGTTACCCATACGAGGCGGCTGGTTTGCATTTGGATATATAGCTTTGGCAAAGAGCGGATGAACTACACCCGGGATTTCACCATCCGAATCAGTCGGGTCGGGAATGATTGAACCATCTACTTCATACGCGAATATTAAAGGCGTGTAGAGATTGTTCACATCAAGTAAATCAATAAGTCCTCTAAAACCGGGGTTACCGGTAGGGTCATTGTTATAAAACGGCAGCCTGTATCCCCAAATACCTTCGTTTAACGATGAAGTAAGCCCAAATCCGGTTTGAACATTCACAAAGTCACCCGGCGCCGGTTCAAATGTATACGTACCCGGAAGCGCTAAGTCGTCAACACCCCACAGTCCCGCAAAAAGCTTGACCCCGTCAGGTGCCGGCTCACCCGGAACACCGACTACCATTGCAATATATCCTGCTTCTACTATCGGCTGATCGTGCCTGAGTAAGTTATCCGACCGGAGTGTGAGGGATCCGGGAAGTGAAGACCAGAATCCGTATGTTCCGTTTCTGTATTGTTCATAATAATAAATGCTTACTTCATATTCAATCAGCTCATCTGTGACGATAGGCCAGGAGTGGTTGGCAGCATTTACAATCTGTGACTGACCCGGTAGATAGTGGTAAGGATATTCTGAATCTTCTTCTCTGATTCTTTCCTCTGTCAGTTCATTCCAAGTTCCGGGCGGGTCTTCATATCTGTTCTTTGCCCAGTTATTAAGAATCAATTCATATAATTCAAAAGTGGTATTGCCTACTCCGATGACATTGGTTTGCTCCTCATTGTACTCAACGCGAGTATCATCAAAGGTATTGATATCAATATCTATAGGTCTGAAAGGCTTGCCGCTCAGGAAGTATGCTGTACCGCTGCCCGGTCCGACCGTTACTGATGTAATTGAACCGGTTCCGACTATCGGGTTTATTGTGGGTACTGTTCCAAGGAGTGAGGTGACGTCAAACCGTGGTGCAAGTGCGAGGAAAAAGACGTTTTCAAGCGTGCCGCTGCCTCTGCCGACAATACCGCCTGTTGTTGCGGCAGCATCACCGTTTACGTGGACATCGGCAAGTTCTGATATAAACACAGAGTTTCTGATTACTCCTCCGTCCAGCTCACCGGCTATTCCTCCGACTGCCCGGGCAGTACCCACAGGACCATCAAAGCTGATTCGTGCATTATCTGTGAACGCTCCGGCTCCGAGGTCACTTCCGCCGTTGCCGCGATACATTACGTATGCGCCATCAATTGTTCCCAGGTTTAATCCCGTAACCGCGCCTACAGTACTACCGTCACTTACGCCGGAAACTCGAGGGTTTTCAAGTGTAAGATCCCGGACAATACTACCCGTTTCAATCTGTGAAAACAAACCTGCAGGGCTGTTTTTAACCACAACAAGATTTGATATCATATGACCCTGACCGGGCGTATTCCCAATGTACGTTCCAATAAAGCCTGTTGGATCAGAAGATGCTTCCTCCATCCTGATTTCACGTCTTATCGGGTCAAAGTTAGTGACACCTATGTCGAATAAACTGCCGTATACATTTATACTGGCTATTTGAGTAAACACTCCGTCCGTTACACTGAAATCAACAGGGTCATCGCTGTCATCAACGCTGCCGTCATTGTGCGCATTGTCGATTACATGGCGTATATTGTATAAGTGCCTTGTTGAGCTTATGTTGTAGTCGCTTCCAATTGAGCCGGCTCCGCAATACGGGTGCTTACCGAAGGACCGGGCAAAGCTTCCTTTGCTTGTATTATCAACCTGTATTGTAATTAATTCCTGCGGATTAAAACCGGCACCGATGCTGTGCAAGTTTTTAAAATCGTCAGTTGTGGTATCGCCACGGACAAAGTCGAGAATCAATATAACGGTGACGCCGGCTGCCGTTTCGCTTTCAATAAATGGAGTCATATTGTCTTCGTAAAAATCCTCAAGCTCGTCTAGTATGATATCTAATGTGTACACCTCATAACCGGTCAAACCGGATAATTCCGGTATTGATACGGTGAATACATCATCTTCGCTCCCGGCGAGTATTCCGATTCTGGCAAACAGCAAGTTGCTGCTTACTATACCACCGGGAAATCTGTCATCTTCGATGTAGAACGGGTTCAGTACTCCAAAATTATCGATATGCGAAGCTACTATATCATCATAGCTGTCGTAGAGTGTTATAGACATGGTGCTCATATCGGCAGGCAGTCTGCTGGTATTGTCTACACCGTAATAACCTTGCCTGCGCGCACGGGCTATCGGTGCGTATCCGGTGTCAGTATCCATTCCCCTGATATTGTCGCCAACCGGCATAAGGCTGTCCAAATCAGCTCCGTCGTAAGTAAACTCCCAGGCTGTGCCTGGCGCTCCCCAAAATGCCGGGTTGAAGTTTCTGTCCCCGTAAAAGGCGGACAGAACAACACCGGTTACTCTGTTGAACTCTAAGACTATTGCACCGTCAAAAAGTGCCGCCTTGTCAACGACGGGTCCCAAAAGACGCGCCATAAGACCAACAGGATCTTCTCCTGCCGGTTTTGTCAGGAAAAACACATTGTTACGGTTTTCCACATCTTCTCCCGGAGGCATTACATCACCGATTTGGGTATACACGTTCGTAGCATCGGTATCAAAAGCGGGGTCTCTGGTATGCTCTGCGTTCATAGCGGCTTCCAGATTGCCCATTATGCGCAGTTCTGTAAGCTGGTTTTGTGCAGAGAGATAGAGGGTTCTTGCTACATTCATGCGGTTTGTCTGGCGGCCCGCTTCTACAAACGCAAATAATGAAGGTATAGCGACTGCGGCTAAAACTGCGATAACAGCCAATACAACTATCATCTCTATTACTGTAATACCAAGCTTTTTGCCGCACCGGTACATCTTTACAACTCCTTATAAGCTTTGTTACTGTTCATTCCCCACTCGTCATTCTGCGCTTTAGTCGCAGAATCTATTGCTGTATGTGGATCTCTTGTTATAGCATAATTGCGATATGGATTCTGCGACTCACGCGCAGAATGACGGGCTTGTCCGGCACTATCTGGCATTTTCTAAATCCAGAATATCCCATATATCGTCAACTATCGGCTCTTCGAGCTGCCTTCGCTCATCTATATCGTCTTTAAGCATTGTCACGTCAAATCCGATTGTTATCCTGTCGGGGTGTGCCGCATCTCCTGTGTTGGCTTCCCAAATATATGCAAGCGAGGTTATCCTTATATAATCAATTTCGTCCACGGCATCGAGAAGGTTCTTCAAATCACCATAAGTGCCGCCCACCGTCATTGTTGCGGATGACACTAAAAATACCGTTTTAAAATCCTCATCTACGGTAGCACCATCCTCCTGCGGAACGAAAAAGTCCAACGGGTCGGTCATAACAAGATTAACGGGCAGCAAGCCGTATCTCTGGCAAAGCTGCGTTAACATTCTTCCGACTTCGCTGCTGTGAGCTTCGTCGAGAAATCTTGCGCTTTCCAGTTCATGCCTTGCGACTGCGTCGTTACGGCCGTCTCTTATATTGCCCGCTGTCGCCAGAATTGAATCGACCCATGCTTTATCCGTCTGCAGCAGTCCGTGCCTCTCTTGTCTGTCCTGTAAATGGTTAAACATGGGGATAATTACATACATTATCAAAACAGTAAGTATTGCAACTACTATCAAAACAAACAGCATTATTTTCTCGCGTTTACTGAAACCTTTTTTCTCTGTTACCATTAGTTTGCACCCCCTGTTCTTAGGGTAATATCAATCGTGAACGTAAACACACCTTCGGCAAGTGTTGAGTAACCCCTGTATTCAACACTATCAGCAACACCGTTATTATATAGTGTTTCGACATAATCGGAGGCAACATTAGCATCGGCGCAATTTGCCCTGACTCTTACTATGCCCGTGCTCTCGTTAAATTCCATGCTCCTTACCTCTACTGCAACACCGTGAGATACTGCAATCAGGTCAAATGTATGGCTGGAAGCCTTTGGAAGAGTGTCCTCCCAATCGTTCTTATCATACATTTGCGATATGACTTCACTATAGTAAAGTGTTTCTCTTATTAGCATTGCAAGCTCGATCTGCTGTTCGACAATACTTGGTGAGGTCAGATAATCTTCTAATTTTCTTATTTCTACATTCTCCTGATATATAAAATACCCGATAATACCGGCAATCAGTCCGGGGATCAGAACACAACCCGCAATTATCGGTATCCATAATTTTTTCGGTTTTTGAGACCTTACATATTTATCCAGTGCTGCTTTTGCGGCAAGCAGGTCTATACTCCCGCCGTATTGAATGTTCAGGCAGGCAAAATGCGCCTCGGGCGGAATTGTTGCGCTGCCCTGATAAACCGGGAGTGTACCTATTGTTATTTCCTGATGTGTATTAAACGCCTCAAGTATTTGAACATCGGCAGCACTGACACCTAAATAATAACTGTGTGTTATCTCATTTATTTTTTCAGACCTCGTAAACTGGATAAGACCGTTCAGATTAGAAAGTGCGCTTTGGAAAACCTGCTCCTTCTCGTCACCGTACAGCCTTGTTCTTGTAATAAAATTGTTTTTGCCGTTTTCAAAAAGCATAGAGAGCATTGTGAGGCCGTCTATGACATTTATTACGATAGTGGAACTATGCAGCTCCGCTTTCGCTTTTACAAAACCGATAACCGCTTCAACTCCTATATGTATACCGTTGAGCCTGATGCCGGCATCACTGAAGGTTGAGACGTAGCTGTCAACCTGTGTTCTGTTAACGGCACAGCCGAGTATTGCGTTCTCATTGGAATAAAGCTTATGATAACCGCATACAAGATTGGATGTGCTGTCCGTGGAGTCTGCAAAATCGTCGCGTACAAGCTGCAGGTACTGCTTATGGCTCAGATGCGGCGAGACAATTTTGCGGCTGAGTATTGTGCTTCCGTCAACGATTAACGTGACACCGCTTTGAAACAGATCGGGATGATCTTTTTTCATTAAAATAAGGCATTCCGTCAAAAAAGCGTTGTCAGTGATTGTACCGTTAAACATTGTCCCTTCCGGAAGCGGATATGTCACGTACTGTTTTACGCTGTGACCGACATATCCTATCACCTGAATTTGATTTGCCGAGATATAAATTGATGATTTCATGTCCACCTCTTCTTTCAGACTCTTGCGCAGCGAGAGTTTTAAGCAGTAAGAATTTTATACTCCAAAGCTTTGATACAGCTCCGCCATAGGCAGCATTACCGATAGTAAAACAACCATAATTACGAGTGCCATAACAACTATCATTACAGGCTGCACAAGCTCAACGAGCGCGCCTGTCGCCTGCTCCGCCTCGTAATCATAGGCATCGGCGGTTGATACAAGCATAGCGTCGAGTCTTCCCGATTCCTCGCCGATAAGAATTGTATTTGACAGCTTATTGTCCATACCGTCTATCTTTCTTATCGCGGCGGAAAGAGCTTCACCGTTTCTGACGTCCGTAACCAGTTGCGGGAACTGGCTTTCTATATACTTGTTTGATATTATTGTTGCAGTAATTTCGATTGCCCGGAGCATTGATACGCCGCTTCCGTAAAGTGATGATAATGTTCTGGCAAATCTTGCGGTGTAAATTATCTTGAGCAGCTTACCTATCACGGGTAAGCGCAGCTTTAACTTGTCAAACGCCAGTCTTACCTTCTGTAATGAAAGTACATACTGGATTACAACGATTAAGCTCAAGATTGCAATAACCAAAACATACCAGTAGGCTATCAGAAAATCGCTCGAAGCAATTATTATTCTCGTTATTAGCGGAAGCTGTACTTCTAAATCCAAAAGCATTCCAAAAAACTGCGGCATGACAAATATGAAAATTATCGCTATTACTATTACTACCGCGACAGCGAGTATTTTCGGGTAGCGCAGAGCGTTTTGGATTTTTCCGTTAAGCCTGTGTTCCTTTTCGTAGTGTACAGCCATTTTGTTCGTGACATTTTCGAGCTGGCCGCTTGCTTCACCTGAGGCGAACATGTTTATGAGCAAAACAGGAAAAGCTTTACCCTGATTTAACATCGCTTCCGACATAGACTGACCCTGCTGAACATCCTTGTGCATTTTTTCGTAAACTAATTTCAGCTTTGGCTTAAAATCGCGTTCCTTCAGGATATCCATAGCACGCACAGCTGTAATTCCGCTTGATAACATGCTGGCGAGTTGCCGGCAGAATTCCGCTACCTCCGGCGGTTTTAATCGGTATGTGCCGAGTTTTTCGTCAATGACTCTGTATTTCGTGGGGACAAGCCCTCTCCCGCGCATGATTTTCCGAAAATGCTCCTCATCACGCGCATCCACTATGCCCACTTCTTTATCATTGTTGATATTTAATGCAGTAAATTGATATTTAGCCATTTTTACCTCTTCATTTTAAAGGTTTACAGCCATAACCCGTATAAACCTAAATACCATGTAAGTATTTCCGTGCCGAAAATAAATGCAGTCATTGTGCCTAAGCAAAGATACGGTCCGAATGCCATTTGAGCACCTTTTTTTACTTTTTTTCTGATAATCAGTGTAATCGCTATGCATCCCGCAATAAAAACCCCGATAAATGCTGCGAGTAAAGTCAGTTGCCATCCCAGAAGCAAGCCTACAACCGCCATCAGCTTTATGTCACCGCCGCCGAATGCTCCTTTTACTATCAATGCGAGTATAAGCATCGGAAGGCTTATTGTCAGAATGCCTATTGCTCTGGATATGAGCGAAATCTCCGGCTGCGCGAATATCGCGCCTATTGCAAACGGAAGAAGTGCAAGTACAAGCCCGTTCGGGATTTCCATGATTGTAAAGTCTATTACAGCTATCAGCATAAGAATTACATATACGCCCAGTGCAATCAGGAAGCTCCATGAAAACCCGTATTTGAAAAAGCTCAGCCCGAGTGCCAATGCTCCGGCAATTTCGACAATCAGATAACGTGGTGATATTGGAACACTGCATTTGCGGCACCGCCCGCCTTGAATGAGCCAACTGACAACAGGTATAAGCTCGAACCACCGGAGCGTCCCGCCGCATTCGGGGCAGCGGGAACGCCCGTTTATATACGATTCGTCTTTAGCACTGCGCAGCGCAACTACATTTGCAAAGCTGGCTATGCACGCTCCTAACACAGCAAAAAGAGCGGTGAATGTAATTTTGAAAGCTAGTTCAGTCATTTGATCCTCGTTAGGTGGGGGTATCTCTGCTTTTGACTTGATTAACTAGGGGTTTCTGGTTACTACTACAATAACCGGCGGATCGTCACCTGACACATCGCCAATTGTTGCAGGTTCACCTGTTCTAGTACCCAAAAAAAACTCAGAACCAATAGCCACAGATCCTTCAAAATACACATGATACGTTCCGGGTCTAACATTAGTTGCTCCTGTCATTTCAGCAAGTATATCAGCATCGTCCGGTGTTCCCGGACCATCGGGCATCGATAATCCTGCGACCGAGCCTGCCATCATAACTGTCCTTGCATCCGCTTCGTCGGCTGCGATGTTCGCTCTGCGGATGACGCCGAGGATCGCGGGGGTGAGTGCAGCAATCAGAATCGCGATGATTACGATTACCACAATGAGTTCTATCAGGGTAAAACCCTTTCTGTTTGTGAGTAGTCTTTGCATGGTATTTTCTCCTTTGTTTTTAACAGTTTTTATTTGTTTATTTATTTTAAATCACGCTATACCGTGATTTTTTAGTTGTTTAGCACTTTTTCACAGAATCTTCGGTATTAGGTTGCTTACAGTCTTTGCTATTTGCGGGGTACTCCTACCCCTCTGTCATTCTGCGCGTAAGTCGCAGAATCTATTGTTGTATGTAGGTGTTGCGGTGTGGATTCTGCGATTGACACGCAGAATGACGGACACCCTACAGCCTTTGTACCTCGCTCATGAATTCCGGTTTGTTGTTTACTTTTTCGAGGGCGTCTTCTATTCTTATTGTCCCGTCTCTTACAAGGTTTGCTAAATATGAATCTAATAATATCATACCTTGTTTTTGGCTTGTCTGGATTGTTGAGTTCAACTGGTGTCCTTTGTTTTCGCGTATCAATGTGAGAACCGCATCGCTTCCGAGCATTATTTCAAACGCCGCTACCCTTCCCTTGCCTGATGCTCTCGGAACCAGAGTTTGTGTGATTATTCCTTTTAGTACCGATGCGAGCTGTGTGCGGATCTGCTGCTGATTGTGGGGCGGGAATACGTCGATTATACGGTCGACCGTCATTGCCGCGCCTGTTGTGTGTAAAGTGGATAAAACAAGGTGTCCTGTCTCCGCTGCCGTTACTGCTGCGGAGATTGTTTCGTAGTCTCTCATCTCGCCTACGAGTATAACGTCCGGGTCTTCGCGCATTGCGCTGCGGAGCGCGGACGAAAACGAGGGAACATCTGCGCCGACGTCACGTTGATGTATCAGTGATTTTTTCTGCTGATATACATATTCGACCGGGTCCTCGACTGTAAGTATATGACAGTCGCGTGTACTGTTTATATAATCTACCATTGCCGCCAGTGTTGTGGATTTACCCGATCCTGTCGGTCCTGTTACAAGCACAAGCCCGCGCGGCTCTTTAGCCAGTGTCCGTAAGATTTCCGGCAGATTAAGCTCCTCGAATGTCGGTGTATGCTCGTTAATTATACGGATGACACATGCCAGAGCACGCTGCTGGCGAAAGACATTAACACGATGACGAAGCCCGTTATCCAAAGCATACGCCATGTCTACGTCTTCGCCTCTGTCCATTGCCTCGCGCTGATGCTGCTCGAGCATCGATACTATAAGCCCGTATTTTTCTTCCCGGGTCAATGAGAACTCTGTTTCCGTCAGTCTGCCGTCAATACGGAATACCGGATTTCTCGATACCGTGATATGAATATCACTTGCCCTGCGTTCCCGCGCCGTCATTATTAGTTGTCTGATGTCCATATTGCTTCCTTTCACGAGGTTACGCCTCAGATATTTAAGGAATGCGCTTTTGCCCCGTCATTCTGCGCGTTAGTCGCAGAATCTATTGCTGTATGGATGTGGATTCTGCGACTGACGCGCAGAATGACGAGTGTATAGTAACTCTACTCTACAAAGTATGTCAGCTTCATCAGTTCTTCCATTGAGGTTTTTTTGTCCAGCACCATTTTTATCAGGCTTTCGCTTAAGAATTTTACTTTGTTGTGTTCTCTGACGTATGCGTATATATCCTCTGTCAGAGCGTTATGCGAAATCATGCTGCGGATTGTCGGGTCGATAGTCATTATTTCGTGTATGGCAGTACGTCCTTTGTAGCCTGTGTTGTTGCAGTTATGGCATCCCTTGCCTCTTGCCAGAGTTGCGGGATGCGCTCCACCGAGCATTCTCAGCTCGCTGTCGGCCGGTGTGTATTCTTCGACACAGAACGGGCAAATCTTTTTGACAAGGCGTTGAGCAAGTACGCCAATCAAGGAGTTTGCGAGCAGATAGTCTTCAACGCCCATATCAAGCAAGCGGACAATTGCCGATACCGAGTCGTTTGTATGAAGGCTGCTCATTACGAGATGGCCCGTCAGAGCTGCTCTGACACCGATGCTTGCGGTTTCTGTATCGCGCGTTTCGCCTATCATTATGATATCGGGGTCCTGGCGCAGTATGGAGCGAAGACCGCTTTCAAATGTAAGACCTGCAAGCGGGTTGATCTGGGTTTGGTTAATTCTTGCCAGATTGCGTTCAACAGGGTCTTCTATCGTTGAAATGTTGACGTTACGTTTCGCCAGCATTTCCATTATCATATATAGTGTGGTGGTTTTGCCGCTTCCGGTCGGGCCTGTTACATATACGACACCATGCGGTACACGGAGCATTTGAATCATTTTGTCGTAATCATCCTTCTCCATGCCGAAGGTGTTTGCATTGTCGAGAGTGCCACTTTGCCCCATAAAGCGCATGACTATTTTCTCGCCGTAGACTGTCGGAAGGCTGGATACGCGTACGTTAATTTCTATATCCTGCAGCTTTGCGCGAAAGTGCCCGTCCTGAGGTGCGCGTTTTTCCGCAATGTCCATTCCGGCGAGGATTTTTATACGTGCAACTATTGAGTTATGAAGCGATACCGAAAGCGAGAGATAATCGACAATAAGCCCGTCGACGCGTATACGGAAAAGTGTATGCTCTTCGAAGGGCTCAATATGAACGTCACTGGCTCCTGCGCTGTGTGCTTTATATAATGTAGAGTTAAGGAGTGTGACAATAGGTGTATCGTCCGCTGTTTCGGAAATATCGACGTATCCGAGGGTTTCGGTCACTCCGGCTGTTTCGTTTGCTCCCGAAGCAGCATCCTTTGTTTCGATTTCCGAGTATGCTTCGCTTATCGATCTCATTATATCGGCACGGTTGCATACTTGTACATCGAGCTGCATATGTGTGATTAATTTAACGTCTTCTATCGCGTAGTAGTCGAGGGGGTCGTTGATGTTTATGCGTAATACGCCGTGATCCACCGCTATAGCAATGAGACAGTGCTTGCTTGCGATGGCTTTTGGTATAAGCTTAACAGCGTCAAGATCGATGGGAGCGTCGCTCATTGCGACGTATTTGATGTTAAGCCTTTGCGCAAGTGCCGTGTTCAGGCGGTCTTCGGTTATGAAGTTGTTATCAATCAAAACCGCTCCGAGACGTTTTTTCTCGGGTGATGATTTTTGCAAGCCCAGAGCCTGATTTAGCTGTTCTTCAGAAATATATCCGGCTTCAAGCAGTACCTCTCCGAGCCTTAGTTGCTTTGTACCTACCACATCTACACCTACCTTTAGTGTTTCTTTTTGCAGTTTGCCACTATTTGCCGCTAGCTGTACAGTCTACTTTAAATTTGGTGAATTGTCAACAATTCCGAAGCTTATTTGTAGAAAAATATGTGGAAATTTTATTTATCGGGACACTTACTTCCTTAACTTATTTCCACCGGTACTCAGAAACCCGAAATACGACACCCTGTTATACCATAGCTGCTGCAATTACTCACATAAAAATAAAACTATATACAGCGTTATGTTATAGCGTTATATCATATATACAAAAATCGGTATAATGATTGCCGCGACAATCATTATACCGTATATAGTTGCAAGAGTCAAGCATTTAATCATTTTTATACAATCTGTTGGGATATTGCATCGGAACAAATAATGCAGCGTATTTATACCATATTAAACAGAGAAACTTGCAATACTTTGTGTAAATTTAGTGTGTGTCATTTCACCTTTATCCGGCGGAAGTTTTTCTTTCCTCGCTTTACTATCAGGCCTTCTCCGGAGCATTCGTCTATTGTGAAGGTTTTTGCTATTGATGATACGGGTTTGTCGTATACTTCTACGCCGCCTTGATCCACATTTCTTCTTGCGTCGCCTCTTGACAGGCATAGTCCCGACTTTACAAGTATTGTCAGGATATCTATAGCACCATGTTCAAAATCAGCTTCCGTTAGTTCCGTTGTCGGCATATCGGCAGAACCGCCTGATTTGAACAGTTCCTTTGATGTATCATGAACCTGCTCGGCGATATCAATGCCGTGAATCAGTGCTGTCAATTCAAATGCAAGGGTCTCCTTAGCACCATTTAGCTGCTCTCCTGTCCATGTGTCCATTTTCCAGATTATATCTAAAGGCAGGAACGTCAGCATCCTAAGGCAGTTTGTAACATCAGCATCGGCGACGTTTCGCCAGTATTGATAAAACTCGAACGGACTTGTCTTATTCGGGTCAAGCCATACCGAACCTTTTCCGGTTTTCCCCATTTTATCACCGTCAGTATTCAACAAAAGTGTAATAGTCAATGCATGCGCATCCTTGCCGAGTTTTCTTCGTATCAGCTCTGTACCCGCAAGCATGTTCGACCATTGATCGTCACCGCCGAATTGCATATTGCAACCGTATCTTTTGTATAGCTCATAAAAGTCGTAACTTTGTAATATCATATAGTTAAACTCAAGAAATGACAGCCCCTTTTCCATACGGGATTTATAGCACTCAGCAGCTAACATTCTGTTCACCGAAAAATACCCACCGTATTCACGTAAAAAGTCCAGATAGTTCAAGTCACACAACCAATCTGCATTGTTGACCATAAGTGCCCTGTCATTAGAAAAGTCGATAAATTTCGACATTTGTTTCTTAAAACACTCACAATGGTGATTGATCGTTTCAACAGTCATTAAGTCACGCAGGTCAGTCCTTCCCGAAGGGTCGCCTATCATTCCCGTGCCACCGCCGACAAGAGCAATAGGCTTGTTCCCCGCCATTTGCAGCCGCTTCATAAATGATAACGCCATAAAATGCCCCACATGCAATGAGTCGGCAGTCGGGTCAAATCCGATATAAAACGTCGCTTTTCCTTTATTTATCATTTCGCTGATTTCTTCTTCGTTAGTAACCTGCGCAATCAGCCCCCGCGCTTTAAGTTCTTCATAGAGTGTCATTATAATCATCCTTGTCGAGTATTTCCAATAAGTCTACTATGATTATGGTGCAATTGCAAGGTCTTTTCTTGTAATTGTAGAGTATGTATGCTAGTATGGGATGCAATTAAATTTACTCTTCGTAGCGGTGAGGAGTATTATTATTAAATTTTCAGGCGAGTTGGCGGACGGGAACCCGGTAGATGTATAAATTTGCAAATAGGTAGTACGGCGTGTTTGAGAATGGAAATTTAATTATAATGCTCCGAGCGCAAGCGGATGTAGTGCTTTTTCAAGGAGGAGTATTATACGTATATGCAATTTTCTGAAAACACAGAAGAAAAAACTTTATTAGACAAAATTGCTCCATATATTTTTATCGTCGTGAGCGTTGCTGCATTACTGGCTGCTCGTTTTCCTTTGTTTTTCTATGAATCCGGAGATTATGTCCATTTCCATAAGATTTGGATTGAGCAGTACCGGACAATGACCTTTTGGGAAGGGCTCGGAACCACAGTCAGCAACTATAATCCGCCTTATATGTATATTCTTAACATAATTGCCAGAATCAACGCTCCCGACCTTGTACTAATGAAGATTGTGTCAGTCTTTTTTGATCTCCTGCTTGCGTATTATGTAATGAAAATCGTTTCGTTGAAAACAAACCGCCTAAACATGCACATACTGGCATTTGTGCTGACATTTGCCATACCTACCGTAATCCTCAACGGAGCAATGTGGGGACAATCCGACTCTATTTACGCAGCATTCGCAATCGGCTCTTTTTACTACGGGCTGGCGCGGCGCAGCAAGATGTCTTACGCATTTATGGCACTCGCTGTAGCCTTTAAGCTTCAAGCGGCGTTATTACTGCCTATACTTCCAATATTTGTCATAACAAAAAATCTCAAATTTAAGGATTGCTATATTTTCTTTGCTGTATATATGGCGGCACTCCTCCCCGCAATACTTGCAGGTATACCCCTGAATGAAGTCTTGCTCGTTTATGTCGGGCAGGCTGGCTACTACAATAGATTGAATTTGAATATTGTCAATATATGGCGTTTTGTTGATCTGCCCGTGAATTTCAATCCGGTTTTCTACGAAAGCTTTACGATCACAGGACTTTTTTTGACAGGGACTGCCGTTTTAGGATTGATGTATTTTACATACGTTAACAGGTCGCGTCTGATAAACACCGTTGATTTTGTCCGGCTTGCTTACCTCTTTACAATAATCATCCCGTTTATGCTGCCGAAAATGCATGACCGTTACTATTTCATGGCAGACGTCCTATCTGTCGTTTTGTTTATGTTCGACAAAAGAAGATGGTATGTGCCGGTAGTGACCATTTTCTGTTCTTTGATCGCATACGAGTATTTCCTGCTCTATTGGACGGGAATAGAAGTAATAGAGTTCAAGTATTTCGTCCTTGTACTTTTGGGTATTATTCTTCTCGTTTTGCGAGACTACGTAAAATCGCTTAGTGATGCAAGTACGAATCCGGAGTAGACGTTGAGAGGGTATCCGGAAATTTATAGTAATTTCAGTCAGCACACTAATTTTACCGAACAACGCAAATTTCGCTATGGTGCAGTGCATTGGCTGGAATTACTATAAATTTTCGGATACCCTCTCAATGGCTGCTCCATAATGCAAAATATCGTCAATTCATATTGACAAACATTGACGTCTTTGCTATGATTTCTTTTGTGCTTCTGTAGCTCAGTTGGTAGAGCAGCTCACTTGTAATGAGCAGGTCACCCGTTCGAGTCGGGTCAGAAGCTCCATATGGGGGAGTTCCCGAGTGGCCAAAGGGGGCAGACTGTAA
>Ga0123353_10001224_pt1 | contig 31433 bp, 10 predicted proteins | sample TergutLab28metaG_3_FD_92763 | JGI IMG/M metagenome (GOLD analysis project Ga0123353, IMG submission 92763) | Labiotermes labralis P3 segment gut microbial communities from Petit-Saut dam, French Guiana - Lab288 P3 | ecosystem: Host-associated > Arthropoda: Insects > Digestive system > Gut ...
GACAGCGATATGAATATGATAGGTGTTATTTCCTTAGGATTCAGGCTGGATATTCAAGAGTTTGCCTACAGATTGAAGGAGATTACAAGGTGCGAAATAACTGCGTTTTTACATAACGAGCGCGTTTCCACGACTCTGTTTGACGAAGAGGGCGTATACGCGATAGGGACTATAGCGCCGGACAGCATAAGCCAAAAGGTTTTGGCGGGAGAGCCGCATACCGGCATAATGCAGCTTTTCGGCAATAAAATGCTCTCCAAATATATTCCTATATATGGAGCGGATGATGAAATAATCGGAATGATGTTCGTTGGTTATGACACAACTGAAGATGATAATAAAATAATACTCTTCATTATCATCGGAACGCTGCTAACGCTGATTGTGCTTGCTATCTGCGTAATAATAGCGGTATTTGTTTCCAAAGTTGTTGAGCGCCAATTGAACAGAATGCAAAATAAATTGGCTGAAGAAATGGAAAAATCAAAAATATTGGCGCATTGGTATGAATCAATCCTCAATACCACGCCTCTCCCGATTTCAGTTACAGACGCCGGTATGAACTGGACGTTTGTAAATAAAGCCGCAGAAGAATTCTTAGGAACCCGCTGGGAAAATATGGTGGGCAAGCCTTGCAATACATGGGGTACTAATATTTGCAACACACCTGAATGCGGCATAGCCTGCGCCAAGCGGGGTTTGAAGCAAACCTTTTTTACCCACGAGGGCAAATCATTTCAAGTTGATGTCGGTACATTAAAGGGTTTGGATAACGAAACAATTGGGTTTATTGAAATTGTGCAGGATATTACGCAAATAAACGAGCAGAAAATGGAGCTCGCTCAAGCGCATGAACTGAGCGAAATCCAGTTAACTAAATTAAATCTGGTGGTTAATTCGGCGCACATCGGTTTATGGGATTTAGAAATTAGTAAAGATGATCCGTTCAACCTTACAAATATTACAGTGTATTCGGACAGTTTCAGGCATATGCTGGGATATTCGGACGAAAAAGACTTTCCCGACATACTGCGCAGTTGGGCCGACCTGCTGCACCCCTACGATAAAGAAAGAGTTTTTTGCTCTTTCGCGGCACATTTGAATGACACTGCAGGAGAAACGCCTTTTAACGAAGAATATCGTCTGTTAAAGAAAAACAACGTATATGCCTATTACGTAGCTTCTTGCGAAACCGTCCGCGATAAAGACGGTTCCCCCCTCCGCGCTTGCGGCTCCCTGATGGACATAACCGAGACAAAGGAAATGCAAAGGGCGATTTCCTCGACCAACGAGCGCTTGATGCTGATGCTTGACACATCGCCTCTTTGCGCTCAGATTTGGGATCGTAATATGAATACGATAGAATGCAACGAAGCAGGCGTAAGGCTGTATGGATTTAAGGATAAACAGGAATATTTGAACCGCTTCCTGGATGTATGTTCGCCCGAATTTCAACCCGATGGCCAGCGTTCCGACGAAAAAGCTGCACGGCTCGTCAATCAAGCGTTTGAGGAGGGCTCCTGCGTTTTTGAATGGATGCACCAGATGCCTGGCGACGGTACGCCCATTCCCGCTGAGGTAACGCTTGTCCGCGCAAAATACGGCGATGATGACGTAGTTATAGGGTACACAAGGGATTTAAGAATTTATAAAAAATATCTCGCTGAAATTGAAAAAACCCAGGAGAACCTGCGCCATGCCCGTGACACGGCGGAAGCCGCCAATAAAAGCAAGTCCATATTCTTAGCCAATATGAGCCATGAAATCAGAACCCCTATGAACAGCATCATAGGGTTTTCGGAGCTTGCGCAGGATGATGAAATTTCAACAAAAACCAGACAATATCTTATCAATATATCGGATAACGCTAAATGGCTGCTTAATATCATTAACGATATATTGGACAGCACCAAAATTGAATCCGGAAAAATAGTTCTTGAACATATCCCCTTCGACTTGCAGGATGTGATTACTCAATGTCAATCGGCAATTTTGCCGAAGGCTTTGGAAAAAGGAATCGTTTTGTATTGTTATACCGAGCCGTTAAACGGTAAAAAGCTGTTGGGTGATCCGGTCAGGATGCGCCAAGCGTTTATGAATCTGCTTTCAAACGCCGTAAAGTTTACAAATTCCGGAAATGTTAAACTCCTGACGTCTATTAAAAATATTAATGACAAATGCGCAGCTATAACTTTTGAGGTAAAAGACAGCGGCATCGGTATGAGTCCCGAACAGATTGCTAATATATTCGAGCCTTTTATGCAGGCTGATGATAGCGTTACACGAAGATTTGGCGGCACTGGCCTGGGACTTCCCATAACAAAAAATATTATCGAATTGATGGGCGGTACGCTCAACGTAGAAAGCGAACCCGGAATAGGCAGCAGGTTTAGTTTTACTTTAACTTTTAATTTAATTGATAGCAGCGCCGATATACCGTCTCAGAAAATAATGTTCAATGATATTGAAAAACCTAATTTCATAGGTGAAGTTCTGATTTGCGAAGATAACGGCTTAAATCAACAGGTGATCTGCGAACATTTAGAACGTGTGGGCTTAAAAACAATAGTGGCGCACGACGGAAAAGAGGGTGTCGATGTTGTCACGGATCGCATGCGAAGCGGTGAAAAGCCTTTTGATTTGATTTTAATGGATATACATATGCCTGTGATGGACGGTTTGGAAGCCGCTTCCAAAATCACCGAGTTAGGGGTACAGACACCTGTTCTAGCTTTAACTGCGAATATTATGTCCAATGACTTGGAAATATATAAAACCAGCGGAATGCTTGATTATATCGGCAAGCCGTTCACTTCGCAAGAACTGTGGAAATGCCTGATTAAATACCTTCCTGTTGTGAATTTTTCTAAAGTAGACAGACACAGGCAGTCTGCGGAAGAGGAAAAGACGTTAAGGCAATTACGCGTTTACTTCGTTAAGAATAATCAAGCTACATTCTCAAAAATTATACAGGCCGTAGATGCTGGCGATATTAAACTGGCTTATAGGTTAGTCCATACATTAAAAAGCAATGCGGGTCAAATCGGTGAAATCCATTTACAAGAAGTTGCGGCTGAGACAGAAACCATGATTTCGGAAGGAAAAAACCGACTTGACGAAAAACAGGCAAATATACTCGAATCCGAGTTAAATTCTGTTCTTGAGAGGCTAGCGCCACTATTGATTGAAGCTAACGTAAAGAATAGACCCGAAGCTGTCGATGCTCAAAAAGCGCAAGAAATAATCGAAAAATTAGAACCAATGCTGATAAAAAGAAAGCCGGAATGCATGAACTTGCTCGATGAAATTCGTGCCATACCGGGAGCGGATGAACTTGTGCGGCAAGTAGAGGATTTTGAATTCACACGGGCGATTGATGAGTTATCTAAACTGAAACAGAGTTTAGGACAAAATTAGGAGAAATGCTCGATGAAAAAGCTTATTACCAACAACGAGGCATCCTGTGTCGGTTGTAACAAATGTGTCCGGGTATGTCCAATGGAAGGCGCAAGCATAACGTATAAAAGTGATGAACAGATAAAGGTAAGGATAGACCATGAAAGGTGTATCACTTGCGGAGCTTGTATCCATGCTTGCCACCATGATGTACGGAATTATGAGGACGACACCGAGCGCTTTCTGCGCGATTTACAAAACGGTGTTTCCATTTCCATGTTCGCCGCGCCGGCAATACGTGCAGGTAACCTTAATTATGGCAGGGTGCTTGCATGGCTTCGTAATATGGGCGTAAATAAAATATACGACGTATCGCTGGGTGCCGATATATGCACATGGGCGCATATTAGATATATTCAAAATAAGAATCCGAAATCAATCATCACGCAGCCTTGCCCTGCGATTGTTAATTATATATTACTGTATGAGTATGACTTGATAAAATACTTGTCGCCCATACACAGCCCCATGCTCTGCACCGCTATTTACATGAAGGAATATTGTAACGTGAACGACAGCATAGCGGCGCTTTCGCCCTGCATAGCAAAATCACAAGAGTTTGAGGATACAGGTTATGTAAGTTACAATGTAACATTAAAAAAATTATATGAATACATAGAAACTCACAATATTCAATTACCGACGGTGCCTTCGTACTTTAACCATGAAGAATCGGCGCTCGGGCGCCTTTATTCAATGCCGGGCGGCTTGAAGGAGAATGTTGAGTTTTATCTTGGCAAGCAACTGCGGATAGACCAAGCGGAAGGCCAGGAAATCGTGTATGACGCGCTCAACTTATTTTCAAAGCAGCGCGAAAGCGATCTCCCCGCCATATTTGACGTGCTGAATTGTCCGGAAGGGTGCAATATCGGCACGGGATGCGCTCATGATTTTAACAGATTTGAAGTGGGCGCCGTTATGGACAGAAATCGAAAACACGTTTTACAAGACAATGACAGAGTAAAATATGATGAGCTTTACAAAGAATATGATATCAAGCTCCGGCATGATGACTTTATAAGGTGTTATGTCCCCAAATCCGTTGTGAGAATTAATGTGACAGATGACCAAATAGAAGAAGCGTACGCTTCCCTTAACAAATTTACTGAAGTTAAGAGGATGTTCGACTGCGGGGCTTGCGGTTCAGAAACATGTTATGAAATGGCGCGGAGGATTGCGCTTGGTTATGATGTACCGAATAACTGTATCCAAAATGAAAAAGACACAATCCAATCGGATCATGAAAAGATCGCTTACATTAATGATTTGAATAAATTCCAGATTTTAATGTTAAACGCAGTTGTTAAAGCGACAAAAATCGCTTTATGGAATATGGAAGTCGTGGCTGATGATTTGGTAAACCCAAACAATAAATTTACATGGACGGATGAATTTAGAAATTTACTGGGTTATTCAAATGAAGAAGATTTTCCAAATATTTTAAACAGTTGGAGCGACCGGTTACATCCCGAAGATAAAGAACGAACTTTAGAAATATTTGAAAGGCATATGCTTGATGTGACCGGAAAAACGCCCTTTGACATAGAATACCGGTTGTTAAAGAAAAACAACGAATACTCGTTTTTTCGCGCTACCGGCGAAACGCTCCGTGACGAAAACGGCAAAGCCCTCCGCGTCGCGGGCGCGTTGATGGATATTACCGAAGCAAAAAACACTTTGCTTGTAATAGAAAAGAAGCGTGAAGAAGCCGAATCCGCAAATAGGATCAAGACAGCTTTTTTAGCAAATGTGAGCCATGAAATCAGAACGCCCATGAACAGCATAATTGGGTTTTCGGAACTTGCTCAAGACGACAATACTTCACCGAAAACCAAACAATACCTTATTAATATATCAGATAATGCGAAATGGCTTCTTAATATTATAAATGATATATTAGACAGCGCTAAAATTGAATCCGGCAAAATAACCCTTGAGCATATTCCCTTTGATTTGCAAGATGTAATCGCTCAATGTCAATCTGCGATTCTGCCGAAAACTGTAGAAAAAGGAATAAAATTATATTGTTATGCGGAACCGTTTACCGGAAAAAAATTGCTGGGTGATCCGGTCAGGTTACGCCAAGTGTTTATGAATCTGCTTTCTAACGCCGTAAAATTCACAGTTGCCGGAACTGTAAAGCTTCTGATATCAATTAAAGCTTCTGATGATAAATGCACGGTTATAAATTTCGAGGTGAAAGACAGCGGCATCGGTATGAGTCCTGAACAAATTTCGAATATATTCGAGCCCTTTATGCAGGCGGATGACAGTATTACACGTAAATTTGGCGGCACGGGGCTGGGTCTTACTATAACAAAAAACATCATTGAATTGATGGGCGGTACGCTTAATGCAGAAAGCACACCCGGAATTGGCAGTCGGTTTAGTTTTGACTTGATATTTGACTTGATTGACGATTCCGCCGATATACCAGCTCAAAAATTAATATTAAATGATATTAAAAAACCTACTTTTAATGGCGAGCTTTTGATTTGCGAGGATAACGGCTTGAATCAACAAGTTATTTGCGAACATTTGGCGCGTGTCGGTATAAAAACCGTTGTGGCACATAACGGGAAAGAAGGCGTTGACTTTGTCACAGAACGTATGCAAAGCGGCGAAAAGCCTTTTGATTTAATTTTTATGGATATACATATGCCCGTGATGGACGGCTTGGAAGCCGCACTTAAAATCAGTGGGTTGGGAGTGAGCACGCCTATTGTGGCTTTAACAGCAAACATAATGTCCAATGATTTGGAGCTTTACAAAGCTAACGGGATGACAGATTACCTCGGCAAGCCGTTTACATCACAGGAACTGTGGAAATGCCTGATCAAATATCTTTCTGCAGCAGAATTTTCTGTAGTTGACAGGCGCCGGCAGTCTGAAGAAGAAGATAAATCGTTAAAACAATTGCGAGTTTATTTCGTTAAAAACAATCAAACCACATTTAAAAGTATTATACAAGCTTTAGATGCCGGCGATATTAAACTAGCTCATAGACTGACGCATACACTTAAAAGCAATGCGGGTCAAATTGGGGAAAAACGGCTGCAGCAAATTGCATCCGAAACAGAGATTGTGATCTCTGAAGGAAGAAATTGGCTTAATGAAGGACAAAAAAACGTTCTCGAAGCCGAATTAAAATCAGTTCTCGAAAGGTATGCCCCGTTGCTGGTTGAAACCGACGACAAAAATAGAACCGAAACCATTGATGTTGAAAGAATACGGGAAATAATTAAACAATTAGAACCTATGTTAATAAAAAACAAGCCTGAATGTATGAATTTGCTCGACGACATTCGTACCATACCGGGAGCGGAAGAACTAGTCCGTCATGTAGAGGAATTTGAATTTAAAAAGGCAATGGATGAACTTCATAAATTAAAAGAAGGGTTGGGACAAAATAATGGATGAAATAAAAAAGAACAGCGTGCTTATTATAGATGACGAAACAGCGAACATTATTGCCCTAACAAATATCTTAAGTCCGGAATATGAAACCTACGCGGCGAAAAACGGATCAGATGCAATAATGCTGGCAAAAGAACATTTACCCGATTTAATATTACTGGATATCCTTATGCCGGAAATGGATGGATATGAAGTAATTTCAATTTTAAAAGGTTCTGAGGACACGCGGTCAATCCCGGTTATATTCTTATCGGGACTTGGAAATTCCGAAGCCGAAGAAAAGGGATTGATTTTAGGGGCTTCCGATTATATTACAAAACCTTTCCATTCTTCGATTGTAAAGCTTAGGGTTCAGAACCAGATTCAGTTTTCAAGTCAATTCAATATAGTAAAGGCACTCAGTTTGATGGACGAACTGACGGGTTTGTTTAATAGGCGCGGATTTGATTCCCGGCTGCGTTTGGAATGGAGCCGCGCAAGGAGAGAACAGACGCCAATAAGCGTTATGATGATCGATATAGATAATTTTAAGAAATATAACGATGTATACGGTCACTTACAAGGCGATATCGCTTTGCAAAGCGTGGCAAAAATAATTGAACAGACGTTAAAGCGTCCGGCTGATTTTTGCGCGCGCTGGGGAGGCGAAGAATTCGTCGCATTGCTGCCGGATACCGAATTACCCGGAGCTTTAAGGGTTGCAGAGCAAATACGCAAAAATGTTGAGGACACTCAGATTACTTGCAGCGATGGCGATATTACCAATACAACGGTAAGTATTGGGGTAAATATCAATATGCCTAAACAAGATGTTTTAGTTCAAGATTTTATTGCAGGAGCAGATCATGCGCTTTATGCGGCAAAGGAATCCGGCAGGAATCGGGTTTGCAAATATGAAAAATACACTGATTAGTAAGTTTAATAATAAATCGAACGATTGATGAACCTTTTATCTTAAAAGAAAGGTTGGACAGAATAATGGATAATACAAACAAAAATAGTGTGCTTATTATAGATGACGAAACGGCAAACATCATTGCGCTAACGAACATATTGAGTCCGGAATATGAAATCTACGCGGCAAAAAACGGGCCAGACGCCATTATGCTGGCAAAGGATCATTTGCCTGATTTGATTCTTCTTGATGTTCTAATGCCTGAAATGGATGGATACGAAGTAATTGCCGCGTTAAAGGATTTTGAAATAACAAAGTCCATTCCGGTTATTTTTATAACAGGGCTTGATAATATAGATGCCGAAAAAAAGGGGTTGGCTCTTGGTGCCGCAGATTACATACCAAAACCATTTATATCCGATATCGTTAAATTAAGGGTACAAAACCAGGCGAATCTTGTGAATCACATACGCGCGCTTCGCGAAAAAACCACCGTGTTGCAACAACGTACGGAAAAACTATTAAAATTGCAAAACAGCATGGCATCTGTTTTAGCCAACATGGTAGAAAACCGTGACAAACTGACAGGAAGGCATGCGGAACAAACAGCTAAAAACATTAGAATTTTATTAACCGCTATGATTAAACGCGGTTTATATGCTGATGAGATAACAAATTGGACTGTAGATGTTATCGTATTATCTTCGCGCTTGCATGATATAGGTAAAATCGTTGTTTCCGATTTAATATTGAATAAACCAGGAAAACTTACTGATGACGAGTATGAATCGATGAAAAAACACGCTATCGAAGGCGAGATGATAATCGGAAGCATTATAAATGAATCGGGTGACGATGATTTTTTGCTACACGCTAAATTGTTCGCGGGCAGTCACCATGAACGTTGGGACGGCACGGGTTACCCGCGTGGATTGAAAGGCACTGATATACCTCTGCATGGTCGTATCATGGCAATAGTTGATGTGTATGACGCGCTTATATCAGACCGGCCCTATAAATATGCGTATACGCACGAAAAAGCGGTGGAAATAATCCTTGAAGGTAAAAATAGTCATTTTGACCCAAACATTATCGACTTGTTTATTGATATTAACGAGTTTTTTTCGGAATCAGATTATTGTTTGGTTTGTTTAAGTTAAAGAAAAAGTCTTGGGGTGATTGAAGTGGTTATAGATAAATTAAAGATCATCCGTATAACAGCATGGCTTGTGATTATAGCTGTATTTTTACCGTTGCTATTTTCCGGCTGTGCTGATACACGAACAAATGATCCTATAATATTTACCTCATATAAATATATTCCCGGAGTAACAGAAGAAGAAATACGAATGATAGAAGCTCTTCGGGAACAAAACGAATATTTTTTATATGGGATGCCGCTCTCTACCGAAACATTTATAAATGAAAACGGCGAGATTAGAGGGTTTACAGCTTTGTTTTGCGAATGGCTTTCGGATTTATTCGGGATTCCATTCCTGCCCGTAATCGATGATTGGCTTGTTATACTTAAAGACCTTCAAACAGGTGACTTATCATTTACCGGTGAATTGACGCCTACGGAAGCGCGCATGGAAATATACTCCATGACCAGTCCTATAGCTATGCGTCCTTTGAAGGTTTTTCGTTTGTCGGGCAGTGAAACTTACCCGGAAATAACATCCGGCCGTTCACTGCGCTGCGGTTTTATTAAAGGTACGGCTACTATAAATGCCGTTTCGTCCGAATTGGAACCCGGCACGTTTGAAGTTATTGAATTGGATGACTTCAGTTTTGTATATGACGCGCTTAAAAACGGGATGATAGATGCTTTTTATTACAGCGGAGCGGCTGAGGTAAACTTTATTGAATATGACGACATGAGTGTTTCAGAATTTTTTCCGTTAATTTTTTTACCGGTTTCTTTGGCTACACAAAATCCTGCACTGGAGCCAATTATTTCAGTCGTGGAAAAAGCGATGCAAAACAACGGAGCAAAATATTTAATTGAATTATACAACATCGGATATCAGGAATACATGAAAAACAAGTTGTATCGTCAACTCACAGAAGAAGAACGTGAATATATAAGAAATAATCCAACCATACCAGTTGCGGCTATTTACAGCAATTATCCCGTTTGTTTTTTCAATGCGCGCGAAAATGAATGGCAAGGAATCTTTTTTGATTTGTTAAATGAAATTGAATTAATAACCGAGCTGTCCTTTGAACTTATTAATGATGAGTATACGGAATGGTCACCAATGCAGGAAATGCTTAGAAACAAAGAAGTTACCCTTGTTGCTGACTTAATTTGGACAAAAGCCCGTGAAGAGCATTTTATTTGGTCGGATACATCCATTCAAAATGATTATTATGCGCTTATATCCAGGGCAGACCACCACAACATTACAATCAACGAAATATTGCACACGAAGGTAGGTCTGACCCGTGATACCGCTTATACCGCCATGTTTAATCAATGGTTTCCGGGACACGAAAACACCATTGAATATGATGGCATCGAAGAGACATTCAACGCTTTGCGGAACGGCGAAGTGGACATGGTAATGACCACAGAGAGAAGACTTATGTTCTTAACGCATTATCAGGAACTTACCGGATATAAATTAAACTATATATTTGATCAAAGCATAAGCACAAGATTCGGGTTTCATAAAGACGAGGGCGTGCTTCGTTCAATAATTGACAAAGCCCTTAAAGCTATTGACACTAAAGGCATTTCCAATCGGTGGATGCGAAATACTTTCGATTACCGCGCAAAAGTAGCGGAAGCACAACGCCCGTTGTTAATTAGTCTATCAGCGATGCTTGTATGTGTGCTTTCTCTTGTCGCCGTTCTTTTTATCAGAAGCCGCCGTATCGGTAAGAAATTAGAAGTGCTCGTAGGGGTTCGGACACATGAGCTGGAATTGGCTTCCCGCGCCAAATCTGTGTTTCTCGCCAACATGAGCCATGAAATCAGGACGCCGATGAACAGCATCATAGGGTTTGCCGAGTTGGCTTTGGGTGAAAATATGTCACCCAAAATTAAAGAATATTTACAAAATATTTTACAAAATTCGGAATGGTTATTACAAATAATAAATGATATTCTTGATATTTCTAAAATCGAAGCGGGTAAATTGGAAATAGAAAGTGTCCCGTTTGATTTGCATGAATTATTTTCCGCTTGCCGTACGATGATTACACCGAAAGCCGAAGAAAAGGGTATTTTACTGCATTTTTATGCGGAGCCCTCCATAGGTAAAATTCCGATGGGCGACCCCACAAGGCTGCTTCAAGTGTTTTTGAACCTTTTATCCAACTCCGTGAAGTTTACAAACTCCGGTATGATAAAATTTCAATCAGCTATTAAGGATATCAACGATAAAACCGTCACCATGTTATTTGAAGTAAAGGATAGCGGGATCGGTATGACAGACGAACAAATCAAAAAAATATTTGAACCTTTTACACAGGCGGAATCCGGCACAACGCGCAAGTTCGGCGGTACAGGGCTTGGTCTAGCCATTACGAATAATTTAATAGATATGATGAACGGAAAACTTTCTGTATTAAGCACGCCTGGTGTCGGCAGTAAGTTCAGCTTTGAGTTAACCTTCGACACAATTGATGCGGATAATGAAACCATCCTTGAACACAATAGAGCGCCTATCAATATTAAAAAGCCCGCTTTCTCAGGCGAAATCCTTCTATGTGAAGATAACTCCATGAATCAACAGGTTATTACCGAACATCTTGCCAGGGTTGGCCTTAAAACGGTTATTGCCGAAAACGGCAAAATAGGGGCAGACATGGTACAAAACCGTATGGATAAAGGAATAAAGCAATTCGACCTTATTTTCATGGATATACACATGCCTGTTATGGACGGCCTTGAGGCATCCGCGAAAATAAAGGAAATGAATACAGGTGTCCCCATAGTGGCAATGACGGCAAATATCATGTCAAGCGATAAAGAGCTATATGAGATGAGCGGCATGAAAGATTATGTGGGTAAGCCATTCACATCTCAGGAATTATGGCGTTGCTTGATGAAATATTTCAAACCCTTAGACTGGCAAACCGAGAATGAAGCTCAATATATAAACGCTGACAACGGATTGCGCCAAAACCTTATAAATAGGTTTGTTGATAACAACAAAGGAAAATTCAACGAAATAATAGATGCCATAAACGCAGGTGACATCAAGCTGGCGCACAGGTTAGCACATACTTTAAAGGGTAACGCCGGTCAGCTTAACATGACGCTTTTGCAACAGGCAGCCGGTGAAGTGGAAAAGAACCTTAAAGACGGAATGAATTTTATTACTCCACAACAAATGGAAGCTTTCGAAATGGTATTGAACGCAACGATAACAGAGCTTGAACTTGTGATTCATGATTCTGATTTGTCTGCAGCGGTGACAGAGCCGTTGGATAATGCGGCGATGTGTAAGCTTCTTGAGGATTTAGAACCTTTATTAAAAGATAACGACCCTGAATGTTTGTCGTTTGTCGATAAGCTTAAATCGATACTGGGCAGCGAAGAGTTAATTCAACAAATGGAAGACTTCAATTTTAAGCCTGCGATGGAAACGCTTATTCAATTAAAAGACAAAGTCTTGGGGTGATGATCATGGGTATAAACAAAATGAAACTTAATTGCAAAACAGTATGGTGCGTGATTATCACCATATTCTTTTCGTTATTATTATACGGTTGCGGTGATTCAATAATAGATGAACATGTTTTATATATTTCCTATAAGGATATACCCGGAGTGACTGACGAAGATATACAAGCGATTGAAGCGCTGCGGGAACAATTTGAATATTTCGTTTACGGGATGCCGCTTTCGACCGAGGCATTTATTAATGAACACGGTCAGATAATGGGATTTACTGCCTTATTCTGCGAATGGCTAACAGAGCTTTTTGGGATTCCCTTCAGAGCCGAGTTGTTCGAGTGGGCTGATATACTAAACGGGCTTGAGACGGGCGAAATTTCCTTTACAGGCGAACTGACAGCCAGACCTGAACGATTGGAAATTTATCACATGACAGACGCCATCGCTTCGCGCCCATTGAAATATTTCAGTCTTTCCGACTCAAAACGACTTGCGGACATATCCAAAGAACGCCCACTGCTCTGCGGCTTCATAGAGGGAACCGCCACAGTCCACACGGTTTCTGCTGCGTTGGAACCCGGCACATTTGAACCCGTTATGCTAAGTGATGTCAGCCAAGTCTACAACGCGCTGGTCAACGGTGAAATTGACGCTTTCTATTATACCGGCACCATTGAAGCAAACTTTATTGAATACAACGATATAATTGTTTCGTATTTCTACCCGTTGATATACCGGCCGGTTTCCCTGACAACCCAAAATTACGCGCTGGAACCGATTATCTCGGTTGTGGAAAAAGCGCTGTTAAGCAATGGCACACGTCGTTATCTCGCCGAACTATATAACGACGGATATAGGGAATATCTGAAATATGCGTTATTTGTTCAACTAACCGAAGAAGAACGCCGCTACATCCAAGAGTATCCAGTCATACCTTTTGCGGCAGAGAACGATAATTATCCTTTTAGCTTTTATAATACGCACGAACATCAATGGCAGGGTATAGCCATTGATGTTCTGCATGAAGCGGAAGCGCTTACCGGACTTCGTTTTGAACGCGTCAACGACGAAAACCACAGCTTTGCCGATATGGTAAGGATGTTGGAAAACGGCGAGATCGCTTTAATTACTGACTTGATGTATTCAGAACAACGCTCCGGCAATTTTTTATGGACGGACATTCCATTTTTAATAGGGCGTTCCGCTTTGATAGCCAAATCGGACCATCGGGATGTATCTTTAAATAACATTTTGCACATGAGTATAGGTATGATTAAGGGTTATGCTCACACCGAATTTTTTCGGTCTTGGTTCCCCGACCATACCGGCAGTTCCGAATATAAAAATCTGCTTATAGCTTTCGATGCTTTGGATCGCGGCGAAGTGGACGCGGTCATGGTCGGAGATTTAAGTCTTTTGATCCTTACACATTATTTCGAGAGGCCAGGGTACAAGATTATTTATTTGTTTGACAATCCTTTCCCATCGACTTTCGGATTTAACAAAGCTGAAACCGTTCTTCATTCAATTCTTAATAAAACAATGCGCATGATAAAAACAGAAATGATTTCTGAACATTGGGTGCGCAGAACTTATGATTATCGGATCAAAGTTGCCGAAGCCCAGCGTCCGTTAATTATAGGTTTATCTGCGATGGTTTTATGTATATTCTCCCTCGTCGCTTTTCTTTTTATCTTTCTTTTCATTAAAGGCCGACGTGCCGGTGAACGTTTGGAAATTCTTGTCGAAGAACGGACACGGGAACTTGCATTTCAAACTACTGCCCTTACAACATTGTTTGACTCCACCCCTGATATTATTTTTGCGAAGGATTTAGATTTACGTTTTACCCACGTTAACAAAAGTCTGTTGGAACATTTTGATTGCCGGAAAGAAGACGTCATCGGTAAAAATGATTCGGGCGGTCTTGATATGACCGATGAAGAAGTAAGACATTTTAATATGTGGGATAACAAAGTCATACGCGAAGCAAAACCTGTAGTGCTTGAAGAACATATACCCCACTTCAGCGGCAGAAGCCCGCTTTACGAAACGATTAAAATGCCAATGATATTAGGGGATTCCGTAATCGGGGTTATGGGTATAGCTCGCGATATCACAGAACGAAAGAAAATCGAACGCGCTACGGCTGTAAATTATGAATATGTAAAAGAAATGAGTGACGCGCTGGCAAGGATCACGAAATCACCGGTTATTTCTGCCGGAATTGTGAAAGATGCCGCTGATTTAATCGTACAAGAGGCTTGCCTTACATTAGGGACACATCGCGTCAGCGTATGGAACATAACCGATACCTCAAACGCTCTTGAAAATATTACATGCTACGATATTTCTACCGGAGAGCTTAGCATACAAGAAAATTTTGATCTGCTTTCTCGCGAAGAATACGCAAAACTCCTTAAAACCGAAAGACTCATTGTCACAAGTGACGTCAACGCGTCCGGTTACGGCATCGTTACTGACGGATACGGAAACAATTTATGCGCCATGCTTGATTCGCCTATTCGTCTTGATGGCAAGTTAGTCGGAGTGGTATGTGCTGAGCAGGACTTTTGCGATAGGTTTCCCCAAAAGCGTGAATGGATGACCGACGAACAAAGCTTCGTTTCCTCCCTCGCGGATTTAATGGCGCTTGCCATATCCAGTTTTGAACGGCGCAAGGCGCGGGAAGAAGCTGAAATAGCCAATCAAGTTAAATCCGCTTTTCTTGCTAATATGAGCCATGAAATACGTACACCTATGAACAGCATCGTAGGATTTTCCGAATTGGCTTTGGATGACGACATTTCTTCTAAAACCAAGAATTACTTAATTAATATTCTTGATAATTCGGAATTGCTTTTACAAATCATAAACGATATTTTAGATATTTCAAAAATTGAATCAGGTAAAATGGAGCTGGAAAATATCCCCTTTGATTTGCACGAAATGTTTTCAGCCTGCCGTAAAATTACCATGCCTAAAGCCGTAGAAAAAGGACTTTTATTATATTTTTACGCAGAGCCATCCATTGATAAAATACCGCTGGGAGACCCCACAAGGTTGCTTCAAGTCCTTTTAAATCTTCTATCCAACGCCATCAAATTTACAAATGAAGGCACGGTCAAAATTCGAGCGTCTGTAAAAGTCATGACGGCACAAACCTTAACCATGCTTTTTGAAGTAAAAGATACCGGAATAGGTATATCGGCAAATCAATTAGAAAGTATATTTAAACCTTTTACACAGGCAGAAACCGGAACAACTCGTAAATACGGCGGAACTGGGCTTGGCCTTACTATAACGAAAACCTTAGTGGAACTGATGGGGGGCGTGCTTAACGTGGAAAGCACACCCGAAACGGGCAGTACGTTTAGTTTTGAATTGACATTTGATACGGTGGAGAAAAACGGAAAGAATTTACATAACAGAAAAATTTCACACAGCGAAATGAAAAAGCCCACTTTCGAGGGCGAAGTTTTACTGTGCGAAGATAATATCATGAATCAACAAGTCGCTTGCGAACATCTTGCAAGAGTGGGTCTAAAAACGATAATTGCCGAAAATGGTAAAGTCGGTTTGGATCTGGTTCAAGGCCGTATGCAAAAAGGCGAAAAGCAATTCGATCTCATTTTTATGGATATGCACATGCCTGTGATGGATGGTCTTGAAGCTGCCGAAAAAATTCATGAACTGAACACAGGCGTACCCATAGTGGCAATGACGGCTAATATCATGTCAGGCGATAGTGAGTTATATGAAATGAATGGCATGAGGGGCTATGTGGGCAAACCATTCACATCACAAGAATTATGGCATTGTTTGATAAAATATTTCAAGCCTTTGAATTGGCAAATCGAAAACGATGAACAGCAAAGGCAAACTGACGATGTTCTTCGGTCAAAGCTTATATATAGATTTTTAATAACCAACAAAAATAAATTAAATGAAATAACAGACGCAATTAGCGCAGGAGACATCAAGCTGGCGCACAGGCTGGCGCATACTTTAAAAAGCAACGCCGGACAACTAAATCAAACTCTTTTACAACAGGCAGCCGAAGAAATTGAAAATAATCTGAATGACGGAGTAAACCTTGTTACTCCCCAACAGATGGAAGTTTTTAAAAACGAATTAAACGCGGTTATCTCAGAATTTATGACGATGGTTAACGAACCAATTGAGTCTGTTTCAACAAAATCATTAAATAGTGAAGCTTCACGTAAATTGTTGACAAAATTAAAACCTATTTTGAAAGATAACGACCCTGAATGTATGTCATTTATAAATGACCTTAGGTTGATACCGGGAAGTGAAAAATTGATTAAGCAAATAGAAGATTTTGATTTTAAGTCTGCGATGGATTCACTTGTTGAAATAATGAAAATAATAAAGGAAATATAAATATGAATAAAACAACCAAAACGGTTAAATTAATAAAAAATGAATTGAAAAAACATTTGAACAAGAAATATCGGCAAAGAATGAGTAGCAATGGCTTATGTCGGGTAAAATTATTCAAATGTTAAGGAGAAAATCATGAAAAAAATTGACTTCATAACACAAACTATTAAATCGAAAAGACTGTTGCTTTCACAAATGGTATTTACCGTACTTGCTTTTGTGATAATGGTTATTTTAAGCTATTTCTTTACTAGTAATATTGTTTACAACGGTCTTACACGCTATGCAGAGAGCGTTTTTGCGTATGCACAGGCCCAGATCGAATATGATCTGATGGAATCCGAAAACGCGTTAGGCGGTTTTGGGCGCGCTGCCCGTTCAATGATATTAAACGGGGGCGGCATAAATGATTTACGAGCCTTAACATATGATATGGCGGATTATTTACATACGACAAAAGCAGCTTCAGCGAACGCGGTAGATATTGTAGAAGACTTATTTATTTACGTTGAAGCGTTTCCGGGCGATCCAACAGTGATAAGCGGATTAGGCTGGGTATTTCCCGAAAATCATGACCCCACTCAGCGTCTTTGGTATCAGGCGGCAGTGACGGCCAACGGCAAAATTGCTACGACAATGCCATTCCAAAGCCTGCGTTCCGAAGAAACCGTCATTACATTTACGCAATGTATTTTTGACGACGGTGGAAATCGTTTGGGTATTGCCGGGCTAAATATACATATAAGTGAAATCGGTAATAATATTGTTAACATCGCCTTGGACAGGGACGGTTACGGGATGCTTTTCAGTCCGGACTTAACGATAATTGCCCATGCGAATCCGGATTTTGTCGGCTTAGATATATACGACCCTGCGCTCCCTCTCATAGTTTTTATTGATGAAATCGCTGCCGGAAAAGATGTTTCGGCGGATACGTTTATTAATTGGAAAGGCGAAGAAACAATCGCATATATCAGAAAGCTTCCAAACGGCTGGCATCTTGGTTTGTTAACGCCAAAAGCACCGTTTTATAAAAATATAAATGATATGATGCTCATTCTCAGCACTTTGGGCGCAGTATTGGCAACGGCATTAATAATAATCCTTATACGGATTGACACAGCAAAAGAAAAAGCGAGTGAAGAAAGCAAGCAAAAAAGTGTTTTCCTTGCCAATATGAGCCATGAGATACGCACGCCCTTGAACGCCGTAATCGGGCTGTCTGAATTGATATTAGGAACAAAAGAATGGAATGATGAAAACCAATACAGGTTAGAGCAGATTATTAATGCAGGTGAAACCCTGCTCAACACGGTAAACGATATCCTTGATATTTCAAAGATAGAAGCGGGCAAATTTGAACTTGTCCCCAACGAATATGACATCCCAAGCATAATAAACGACGCAACTACCCAAAGCATCTTGCACCGGGGTGAAAAGTCCATCGAGTTTGTGATGAACATTTGCGAAAATCTGCCAACGCATCTTTTTGGCGATGAACTAAGAATTAAACAAATATTAAATAATCTATTATCCAACGCATTTAAATACACCATGGAAGGAAAGGTAGAACTAACCGTGAATTGCGTCCGTGACGGCGAATCGGTATGGCTGACATTTATGGTACGCGACACAGGCAAAGGAATTAAGCAAGAAAATATTTCTATTTTATTTAACGATTATACCCAAATGGACATGGCGACCAACCGAAAAATTGTCGGAACCGGATTAGGGTTGTCTATTACCAAGAAATTAGTTGAATTAATGAACGGCAGGATAACTGCAGAAAGTGAATATGGAAAAGGCAGTGTATTTACAGCGCGGTTTATGCAGAAGCATGTAACTGACGCCATAATTGGCCCGGAGATAATTGAGAGCCTAAAAAATTTCCATTATTCCGAGGAAAAACGCCGAAGGTTCGGGACGATGGCTCGAATCAGCCTTCCCTATGCGCGGGTGCTGCTTGTGGATGACGTTGTGACGAACCTTGACGTGGCTAAGGGGCTAATGAAACCTTACAACATGCAGATTGATTGCGTGACCAGCGGTTGGGAAGCCGTTGAAGCTATGCATAATGACGGTATCCGTTATAGCGCCATCTTCATGGACCATATGATGCCCGGTATAGACGGGGTAGAAGCCACGCGCCTCATCCGGGAAATAGGAACTGATTATGCGCAGAATGTTCCCATCATTGCCCTCACCGCAAACGCTATTGTAGGAAACGAAGAGATGTTTTTAAGTAAGGGTTTCCAAGCTTTTGTTTCTAAGCCTATAGAGATATCCCGTTTAGATGCTGTAATCCGGGAGTGGGTTCGGGATAAGGGACAGGAAAAATTATGCAGCCGTTCGGAAGAACATCATTCTTCGTCTGCTGTTCAAAGAAACGATATAAACCAAGAAATAATTAACAGAACAATTTCGGGTTTGAATATCGAAAAAGGGATCAAACGTTTTAGCGGCGGCGTAAACGCTTATCATGATGTTCTATCCTCTTACGCGAAAAATACGCCTCCCCTGCTTAAAGCAGCTGAAGAAGCAAGTAAAAATCAAAACCGATTATCAGATTATGAAACTATTGTACATGGAATCAAAGGATCTAGCCGGGGTATATTTGCGGATGAAATCGCGGATTTGGCGGAATCATTGGAAAAAGCGGCTCATGAGGGGAATTATGCTTATATTGCTGTTCTTAACGGGAAATTTACAAATATAGCCCGAAGGCTTATATCGGATATTGAAGGAATGTTACAAAAAATCCAAAATGGCAATCATAAACCTAGAAAAGATAAACCGGACAAAGAGATTTTAAACAAATTACGCGAGGCTTGCATCAATTACGAAATGACAATCGTAGACACGGTAATCGCGGAATTGGAAGCCTTTGAATATGAATCAGACAGTGAACTTGTCGTTTGGTTACGGAAAAACGTGGAGCAAACGAATTTCGATGAGATTGCCGATAGGCTTTCCGCTTTAACGATAAAGGAGGGTAAAAATGATGAATAACGATTTAAGCGGTAAAAATATTTCAACAAAACGGCGTGACGGGATTATTGATGCTTTAAATAAGGCTATGGAAACATTTGCTGTCAATAATGAAAAATCATTCAACGAAGTTATGTCAAATGCGCTGTCGCCCATTGCGGAAGCCGTTGGATTGGATCGTTTTGCCGTGTACACCCGCAAGTATATGGAAGGTGAAAAACTTTTAGGACAGATTTATCGGTGGGACAGGTCGGAAGGTGGTATGATTTCTTTGACCGAAAGCCTTGTGACACTGCCGGACAACAAGGTGGTTAAGGACTGGGTATCAATTTTAACCCAAAACGAACCCATATTCAAAAGTTGGGAAAAAATGACGGAAGATGAACGGGGTTTCATGGGTTTACTCGGAGTCAAGTCCATCTTTTTAGCTCCGATTTTTTCTCGTGGTGAATTCTATGGAGCAGTAACATTCCAGGACCATACAAACGGCCTGCGTTTCAATGAAGGCTGCGAAGACCTGCTCCGTTCGGCGGCGCATATGTGCGCCGGCGCAATAATCAATGAACAGATGCATAAAAGATTCGATGAATCTTTTGGGACATTGGAACGCAGCAAAAAAATGTCGGATGCGCTTAACAAAGTAGCCTCGATTTTACTTTCAGGCAATGAAGGTAAGGCAGAATCATTTGAAGAAATGATGACAACCTGTATGGGCTTGATTGCCGATATGGCGGATTTAGACAGATTAAATCTTTGGCGGAATAGCTTAACGCCGGACGGCGGCTTGCATACATCGCAAATCTATCGTTGGGACAGGGCATCCGGAGGAACAACGGAACCGACGGCTGAGCTGACGAACATCTCCTATACAAATATCGCACCCGGTTGGGAAGAGATATTGCGGAAAGGAGAATCAATTAACGGCCCCGCTAAACTGCTGCGCGAAAAGGACTTATTTAGCGCATACGGCGTGGTATCAGTTTTCATCACACCAATTCTCATAAAAGACGAATTCTGGGGCTTTGTACTTTTCAGCGATCACCGCAATGAACGTTACTTTGACGATTATTGCTCCGAAATGCTTCGTTCAGCGGCATTCTTATGTGCAAACGCTGTAATACAAAAGGAAATGGAGCGGGAAATAAAAAGAGCAAATCAATTCAATCGCTCCATACTTGAATCCATGCCGGTCGGTATGGCCATCTTCAAGGGCGATCCTCCAAGAGTTATCGATTGCAACGATGAACTTGTGAAGATGTTCAAGACCACAAGACAGCAAATTCTTACCGACTATGATGTTTTTTCACCCGAGTATCTCCCGGACGGGCGTCCTTTCAGCGAGCATGTCATCAGTAACATGAACCGCGCGATAGCCGGTGAAACTGTGAAGGAAGAAGCGCCGCACCAAACGGCGGACGGCGTGCCGGTGCCATGCGACCTTACGCTAACGCGCGTCAAAGACGAGGATGAGTTCATCGGTCTGGGGTTTTTATACGATATGACTACTATGCGCAACAGGGAAAAGGAACTAAAAAGCGCGCATGAAAGATACGAGCGGCAGCTTATTATGTTGAACGCTGTGGTGAAGGCAACTAGAATAGGCTTGTATGATGTAGGGATAACAGATAATGATTTTCTCCATCCGGATAATACTGTTATATTTACGGATGAATTTAGAAATATGCTTGGGTATTCGAATGAAATTGATTTCCCCAATACATTCGGCAGTTGGAAAGACCGCTTGCATCCCGACGACAAGGAAAAAGCGATTAACGATGTTATAAGGCATATTTCAGACAAGACCGGCGAAACGCCATATGACGAAGAATACAGGCTGTTGAAAAAAGACGGCGAATACGCTTATTTCCGCGCTTGCGGCGAAGCTATACGCGATAAAGACGGCAATGTTATCCGCATTACGGGCGCGCTGATGGATATAACGGAAACAAAAAACACGCTGATTAATAAAGAAATGCAGCTGACCAAGCTGAATGTGTTAATCCGGGCGACAAAGAACGGTTTATGGGATGCGGAAATCATTAATCACGATTCAGCCAATCCCGAGTATATTTTCCATTGGTCTGATGATTTCAGGCATATGCTGGGATATACGGACAAAAATGATTTTCCAAATACAGAAAGCAGTTGGAGCGACCGTATCCACCCCGATGATAAGGATCGGGTTTATGATTGCTTTGAAAAGCATCTGTTTGACAAAACCGGAAATACGCCTTACGACATTGAATACCGCATGTTTCGTAAAAACGGTGATTGCGCTTACTTCCGCGACACTTGCGCGGCTTTACGCGACGAAAGCGGAAACCCAATTCGTATAATAGGTACGGTTGTTGATATAACCGAAGCAAAAAACATGGAGAAAAAATTAATTGAAGCAGCTCGGTTCAATCAATCCATACTCGAATCTATGCCGGTCGGTATGTTTATTTATAATGGCAATCCACCTCAAATAGTAGATTGCAATGATGAGCTTACCAGAATGTTTAATGCTCCGAAACAGCATATTATTAAACGTTATTTTCAAGATTTTATGCCCGAGTATATGCCAAACGGAAAACCCTCTGTAGAAGAAGCGCTAAAAATGGGGGCTCGCGCTATGGCGGGGGAAACGGTAAGGGTTGAGTGGCCTCACCATACGTCAGAAGGCGTGCCGGTGCCTTGCGACGTTACGCTTACACGCGTAAAAGACGCGGATGAGTTTATTGGGCTGGGGTTTTTATATGACGTGACCGAAATACGCAAACGGGAGCAGGAGCTTATTCAAGCGAAAGAAATGAACGAGCTGCAGCTTACCAAAATAAATTTGATCAATAAGGCGGCAAGAATCGGTTTATGGGATATGGAAATTATACGGGACAACCCTATGAATCTTAAAAATTACATCACTTATTCTGACGAATTCAGGGAAATTTTAGGATATACCGATGAGAACGACTTCCCCAATTTGCTAAGCAGTTTTAATAATTGCCTGCACCCCGACGATTTCCAAATGGTGACGGATAAGCTTAATAACCACATAGCGGACCCCACGGGTAAAACGCCCTTCGACCCTGAATATCAGGCGAAGAAGAAGAATGGGGAATATGTCTATGTCCGCGCCACCGGGCAATCCATCCGCGATGAATACGGTAACGCAATCCGAACCTTGGGGACGATAATGGACGTATCCGAAGAAATAAATACGCTAACTAATACGGAAAGGCTGCGGCAGCAAGCGGAAGAAGCCAATAAGGCAAAAAGCGTTTTTCTTGCTAATATGAGCCACGAGATACGCACGCCCTTAAACGCTGTAATCGGCTTGTCAGACCTGATTTTGGGTACGGACGGCGGTTTGAATGAAGAAAGCCGCTACCGGCTGGAGCAGATAAATAATGCCGGAGCGACCCTGCTCAGTACAGTTAACGATATCCTTGATATTTCTAAGATAGAGGCGGGAAAATTTGAACTCGTGTCAACTAAATATGATATCCCGAGCATGATAAATGATGCCGTCACTCAAAGCATATTACACAGGGGTGAGAAATCTATTGAATTTGTTATGGATGTCTGTGAAAACCTGCCGACGCATCTTTATGGCGATGAACTTCGGATAAAACAGATATTAAATAATCTTTTATCTAACGCCTTCAAGTATACGATGAAAGGAAATGTGGAGCTGACTGTAAATTGTATCCGCGAGAGCGAAGCAGTTTGGCTGATATTTAAAATATGCGACACAGGTATCGGTATCCGGAAAGAAGATATGGATAATCTGTTCAATGATTATGTTCAAGCGGATATGTCCGCTAACCGTAAAATTATAGGTACCGGGCTGGGGTTGTCCATAACAAAAAGATTGACTGAGCTGATGAACGGTGAGATAACAGCGGAGAGTGAATATGGAAAGGGCAGCACATTCACTGTACGGCTTATGCAAAGGCATGTGACCGAAGATATAATCGGCCCGGAAATAATCAAAAATTTAAAGAATCTAAACTACGCCGAGCAAAAACGCCAGCAAATCGGTGCGCTGGCTAGAATCAGCCTTCCTTACGCACGGGTTCTGATTGTGGATGATGTGGTGACAAATCTTGACGTCGCTAAAGGGCTTATGAAGCCGTACCAAATGCAAATCGACTGTGTGACCGGCGGTTTTGAGGCTGTCGAGGTCATGCACGATGAAAGTATTCGTTATAACGCCATTTTTATGGATCATATGATGCCCGGTATAGACGGCATTGAAGCTACGCGCCTGATACGTGAAATCGGCACTGATTATGCGAAAAATATCCCCATTATCGCGCTCACCGCAAACGCGATAGTGGGGAACGAAGAAATGTTCTTGAATAAAGGCTTTCAAGCTTTTATTTCAAAACCCATAGAAATATCCCGTTTAGACGCCGTCATCCGGGAATGGGTACGGGACAAAGAGCAGGAAAGGGATTATTGCCGTCAAGATGATAAAGAACTATTAACTCAACCTCAAATTAGTACTATAAATAAAGCGCCGCTTGATAAATCAATATCTGGCTTAGATATTAGAAAGGGAATAAAACGTTTTAGCGGCGATTATGATGCTTATCTTGAAGTCCTGCGTTCTTACGTTAATAATACACCGCCCTTGCTTGAAGCGTCACATGAAAAAAGCAAAGACAAGGGTCTCCTGGCGGATTACGAAACAATTGTACACGGAATAAAAGGATCGAGCCACGGTATCTGCGCGGACGAAATCGCTGGCAAAGCGGAAGCTTTGGAGAATGCGGCTCATGCCGGGAATTATGATTATGTGAATGCCAATAACACAGCCTTCACGGAGGCGGCTCGAAGGCTTATATCGGACATTGAAAATATGATTGAAGAAATTCGAGCAGCTCAAAACAAGCCAAAAAGAAATAAACCGGATAGAGAAACGTTGGATAGGCTGCGTGAGGCTTGTATCAACTACGAAATGAATAATGTGGATGCGGCGATTGCGGAATTGGAAACATTTGAATATGATTCGGACAACGAGCTTGTTGTCTGGCTGAGGCAGAACGTGGAACAGACGAATTTTGACGAAATTATTGAAAGATTATCTGCTTCAGAAAATTAAACGGAGGTTGCGAAAATGGAAAATACGCGAAAAAAAATAATAATCGTGGACGATAACGCGGCAAATCTGTCTATTGGCAGAAATCTGTTGAGGACGTTTTACGATGCTTATCCCGCTGCCTCTGCCGCAAAGCTCTTTGAAATCATGGAAAAAATCATTCCTGACTTAGTTTTGCTTGATGTTGATATGCCGGAAATGAACGGATATGACGCCATAAAGATAATGAAAACCAACCAGCGATTTGCGGACATACCCGTAATATTCCTCACAGCGAAAGATGACGAGGCCAGCGAGCTGGAGGGCTTTGATTTGGGTGCGTCTGACTATGTAACCAAACCATTTTCCGGTCCGCTGTTGCTTCGGCGTATCGGCAACCTTCTTTTAATTGAGCAGCAAAAAAAAGACTTGCAAGCAAGTCAGGCGGCATTAAAGGATTATGTGGATAACTTGGAAATCAAGGTAAGCGCAAAAACAACAGAAGTGTTCAATCTTCAAAATGCGGTTCTTACTACCGTTGCGGATTTAGTAGAGTTCCGGGATGAGTTAACCGGCGGTCACATAGCCCGTACACAGTATTATTTGAAGATGCTGACAGATGAAATTCTTCTTGGGGAAGAATATGTGGAAGAAGTTAAAAAATGGGATATGAATATCTTTCTATCTTCTGCAGAACTTCATGATGTTGGAAAAATCGCTATTTCCGACTTGATATTAAATAAACCCGGTAAATTGACTCCCGAAGAGTTTGAAATTATGAAAACCCATGTAACCGCAGGGGTGGAAGCGATAGAAAAAATCATGAGAGAAACAAAAGAACACGCTTTTTTACATCATGCTCTGTTGATTGCCGGAACCCATCATGAAAAATGGGACGGAAGCGGTTATCCAATCGGACTCAAGGGCACTAACATCCCCTTAGAGGGGCGTTTAATGGCCATTGCTGATGTATACGATGCATTGATATCGGAGCGACCGTATAAAAAAGCTTTTTCCCATGACGAAGCGTGCAAAATTATCGTGGAAGGCGCCGGAACCCATTTTGACCCTGTGTTGATAAAGGTGTTTATCAGGGTTAAAGACAAATTTGAAAATATACATATTAGTCATAACTAAAGTAATAATATGACGAATATCGGCGAGAGCGTTAAGTTGTTTTTGCTTTAAACGAATGCGAGGAGTTGAAGAAAATGCAAAACACTCATAAAAAAATAATTATTGTAGATGACAACGCGGCGAATCTGTCTGTCGGCAGAAATCTGCTGAAATCTTACTACGAAGTATATCCCGCGTCCTCAGCCGCAAAACTTTTTAATATCTTGGAAAAGTTCATACCTGACTTGATTTTGCTGGACGTTAATATGCCGGAGATGAATGGTTATGAAGCTATTAAAAAGCTTAAAGCCGATTCCCGATTCGTTAACATACCTGTGATATTCCTCACGGCTAAAAATGATGAGGAAAGCGAACTGGAGGGCTTTGATTTAGGCGCGGCTGATTATATAACCAAACCATTTTCCGGTCCGCTGCTGCTTCGGCGTATCGCCAGCCATCTATTACTCGAAGAACAAAAGCGCGATTTGTTAGAAAGCCGCGCGGCGTTGCAAGATTACGCGGATAACTTGGAAATTAAAGTGCGCGAAAAAACCGCGGCTAAAACAATCTTCCTTGCGAATATGAGCCATGAGTTGAGGACGCCGATGAATAGTATCGTTGGGTTCTCTGAACTGGCTTTGGACGATAATATTTCGCCAAAAACCAAAGGCTATTTATCTAAGATTCTAGAAAGCTCAAAATGGCTTTTGCATATCATAAATGACATTTTAGATATTACAAATATCGAGTCGGGAAAAATAGACTTAAATAAAGTTGTCTTTGACCTGCATGAATTAATCAACGGCTGTCAGACAATGTTTATGCCAAAAGCCACTGAAAATGGGCTTATGCTGAACTTCTATACAGACCCGTCAATAAACAAAGCGCTTGTTGGCGATCCCGTTAGATTACGCCAGGCGTTAATTAATCTCTTGTCAAACGCCATAAAATTTACAAGCTCCGGCGTTGTGGAATTTCAAATGGAATTAAAAGAATCAAGCGAAAATAACGTCACCGTATTCTTTGAGGTAAAAGACAGCGGGATCGGCATGACCCCCGAACAAATCAAGATAATTTTCGACCCGTTTATACAGGTGGAATCTGGCAGTACGCGTAAATACGGCGGTGCGGGTCTTGGGTTAACCATAACTAAAAAAATAATAGAAATGATGGGCGGGAACATTTCGGTAGAAAGCACGCCAGGAGCCGGCAGTACATTCAGTTTTGAAATAATTTTTGATGTAATGAATGAAGATGTGGATATATCTAAAAACAAAGTAATGCTTGACGGATTTAAAAAGCCTAAATTCGAAGGTGAAATCCTGATATGCGAAGACAACGCAATGAACCAGCAAGTCGCTTGTGAATATTTAACGAAAAGCGGGTTTAAAACAACCGTAGCCGAAAACGGTAAAATTGGTGTGGACATGGTACAGAGCCGTATGCAAAAAGGTGAGAAACAGTTTGATTTAATCTTCATGGATATACACATGCCTGTGATGTCCGGTCTTGAAGCGGCTGAAAAGATTTTAGCACTTGGTTTAGGGATTCCGATTATTGCCATGACAGCAAATATTATGCCCGATGATATTGAAGCCTACAAGGAGATCGGCATGAACGACTGTATAGGCAAACCGTTTACATCACAAGAATTGTGGCATTGTCTGGTGAATTATTTTAACCCTGTATCTTGGCAAACCGAGGATAAAACTCAAGGTGAGCAGGATGATAACGAACTTCGGCAAAAATTGATCCGCAAATTTGTTGAAAATTACCGAGGGGTTTTTGGTGATATAACGAATGCAATTAATGCAGGCGACATTAATTTGGCGCACAGAATAGCGCATAACTTAAAAAGCAACGCGGGTCAGCTGGATAAAGTGCTTTTGCAACAAGCGGCAGAGGAAGTAGAAAATTCTTTGAAAAACGGAAAAAACTTAACTATTCTACGGCAAATGAATGCTCTCGAAAATGAACTAAATGAAGTAATAAAGGAGTTAGCTCCGATGGCTTACGAGCAGCCGACCCCTTCGCCGGCAGAATTAATGGATGCAATAGCCGCGCGCAAACTGTTGGAGGACTTAGAACCTATGTTAAACGATAGTGACCTTGAATGTATGTCGTTTATCAACGAACTTCGTTTAATACCGGGAAGCGAGGAATTGATCCGGCAGATAGAGAATTTTGAATTTAAGCTTGCTATGGAAGCGCTTGTTAAATTGATAAAAAGATGAAATGTAAGGATGGGATTTTTAATCGGTCGTTTCATCTGCGCGATTTGGCTGAACAAAAAAAGATGTGTTAATGGGAAGAGAATTCTAGGAGGATAGATATGAATAAAAAGAACAGTATTCTTATAGTTGATGATGATACGTCAAATCTTTTGGAATTGTCCAGCATTTTACAACCGGATTACAAAATATATGCGGTTAAAAATGGTACATCTGCTTTAGAAAAAGCGGATGAATCATTGCCTGACCTTATATTATTAGATGTTATTATGCCTGATATGAACGGATTCGATGTTCTCATTGAATTGAAAAGGTCTGAAAAAACTAAAAACATACCTGTTATATTTATAACGGGACTAAACGAAAGCGAACGTGAAGGATTGGCTATTGGCGCTGTGGATTATATACGCAAACCATTTGATTCTATGGTTGTAAAACATAGGGTTCGTTTGCAAATTCATATTATTAACTTACAGAGGGATTTGGAGAATGCAGCCAAAGCCGCTGAAGAAAGCGCTGAGGTTGCCAAAGCCGCCAACGAGTCTAAATCATCATTTTTGGCTAACATGAGTCACGAAATACGCACTCCCATGAATGCCATTATGGGTATCACCGATATCTTGTTGCTGCATGAATCTCTGCCTGATGAAGTTACAGAAGGATTAGATAAAATATACGCTTCGAGCGATATGCTCCTTGGAATAATCAACGATATACTTGATTTTTCTAAAATAGAAGCGGGTAAGTTAGATATTATTCCAGCGGAATACAGGGTTGCAAGTTTAATCAATGATTCCTTGAATTTAAACATGATGAAGATCGGCGACAAGCCCATTGAGTTTGAACTTCGGATTGACGAAAATGTCCCGGCAAAACTCATCGGTGACGAACTTCGCATCAAGCAGATTTTGAATAACATACTTTCCAATGCTTTTAAATATACAAATGCGGGGAAAGTAACATTGTCGGTGTTTGTTGAAAAAAAACCGGAAAAAGACGAAGTAATCATAATGTTTGATATAAAAGATACCGGTCAAGGTATGACTGAAGCTCAATTAGGCGTATTATTTGAAGAATATTCCCGTTTCAATGAAGGCGCTAATCGTACTATCGAAGGGACAGGACTCGGGTTGTCTATTACATTGCGTTTAATAAACCTCATGAACGGTACGATCCATGTTGAAAGTGAACCGGGGATAGGTTCATTGTTTACCGTTCATCTTCCGCAAGGGATTGTAGACGCGGAAGTGTTAGGTAAGGAGGTAACGGAAAATTTAAAGCAATTTCTTCAAAGTGATATAGAGCATAAAAAAAGCCATAAAATCGTACGTGAACCAATGCCATATGGTCGAATCTTGATTGTAGACGATGTGGAAACAAACTTATTTGTCGCCGTAAGACTTTTGAAACCTTATAAATTGAGGGTCGAAACTGCTGCGAACGGGCGCGAAGCCATCGAAAAAATCAAGGTGGGTAATGAATATGATATTATTTTTATGGATCACATGATGCCGGAAATGGATGGTATAGAAGCGACGAAGCATATACGGGATTTTGGGTATATTAACTCTATTATTGCTTTGACGGCCAATGCAGTGGCAGGCCAATCAGATATATTTTTAAACAACGGCTTCGATGCGTTCATCTCCAAACCAATAGACATTCGCCAGTTAGATTCTATATTAAAAAAATACATACGCGAAAAACAACCGCAAGAGGTTATTGAGGCCGCCCGTTTACAAAAGAACGGTGTGGATGCAAATGGCAGCGTTGACATTCAATCGAACGTTGATTCATTAATGCAAGAATCGTTTATCAGGGACGCTAAAAAAGCTGTAGCGGTGTTGGATGAATTAAATAAAAGTACGTTATGGTTTGAAAATGAGGAGAGTTTACGAAGGTATATTATAACTATTCACGGAATAAAAAGCGGACTTTGGAATATCGGTGAAACCGAACTTTCCGATTTAGCGGATAAATTAGAAATAGGTGGACGTGAACGAAATTTTGGTTTAATAGAGTTGAGCGCTTCCGATTTTTTAAAAGGATTACGTGTGTTGTTGGTAAAATTTGAACATGAATATGATACAGATTCTACTATGGATGACATGGACGAAGATATTGAGAGCTTGCGTGATAAATTGATTACCATTGGAAAAATGTGTGCGGATTATAACAGAAAAGGAGCTTTAGATATTCTTGCAAATATAAAAAAATGTTCAAAGCAGACGAAGGTAGTTGTAGATTGTATAAAAGAACATATTCATCACGCCGATTTTGGAGAGGCCGAGCTTGCCGCGGCAGGGTATGCGGCTATTATTGCCGCTCAGAGCAGAACGTTAATAAACAAAGAAATAACCGGATTGGATATAATCAAAGGGCTTGAAAAGTACGAAGGTGACGAAAAAGTATATATAAAAATATTACGTTCATACACGTCGGGTATCCGTACTTTATTAAGCGCAATAAAGGTTGTCGATGAAGATAATCTTATTGATTTTAAATTAAAAATACATAGTATTAAAGGAACAAGCCTTGATATTTATGCTAATGAAATAGGCAATACAGCCGCTGACCTTGAAAACGCGGCAATTGCAGGCGATATTAATTTTATTAACGAGAATACCCCGGCATTTCTCGAGACCGCATGGAAAACAGTCAACGAGCTTGAAGTTATGCTTCTTGATATCAGTGATAAAAACCCAAAACCTAAGAAAGATAAACCGGAAACTGAGTTGTTGTCGCAACTCCTTGCTGCTTGCGAAGTTTACAACATGGACGGTGTAGATAAAGCCATGGCAGAGATAGAAAAGTATCAGTACGAATCAGACAACGGCCTTGCAGATTGGCTTTGTGAAAAAGCCGATAAGATGGATTTTGTGCAAATTGTCGAAAAGCTGTCTAACGGATGGGACACCTGATAATATATATGCAGCTATTGCACCGAGGACAAAACAGGACATTTTTCATTTATAGCCGCTGTTCTAGTCAAGCCCCTTAACTTATTATCATTTATGGTCTTAACCTATGTTTTATATTATATAATAATATGACATATAATTATATAATATTTTTTCAAAGGAGTATTGAATATGGATGGAACACCATCATATGAAAACATGTCCTTAGAAGAGTTTATAAATCAACCGTATATAGTCCCGTTATATTCAAAAGATGGCCCTGCTTTTGAAAGCAGGATAAAAGACATACCTTTTATAAAAATAGGAAAAA
>Ga0123353_10001225_pt1 | contig 31431 bp, 31 predicted proteins | sample TergutLab28metaG_3_FD_92763 | JGI IMG/M metagenome (GOLD analysis project Ga0123353, IMG submission 92763) | Labiotermes labralis P3 segment gut microbial communities from Petit-Saut dam, French Guiana - Lab288 P3 | ecosystem: Host-associated > Arthropoda: Insects > Digestive system > Gut ...
ACTTTTCCATTCAGCCCTCTCGAATCGCCGGCAATTACCTTCACATTGTCGCCTTTTTTAATGTGGATTTTCATTTTTTCTTTTTGTTTTTTGTTAATAATCAATTGGTCTTTGTCAATTGCACAATAAAATAACCCCTATTTTTTGGGGGGTGCAAAAATATAAAAATTCTAATATGAAAAGAAATAGATAATTATTTTCATAATAGTATTGTAATAATTTAAAAGATTTGCCGGCTCTAAAAGATAATTTGATATTTTCGCGCTCGAAAAAACAGGAAACAGTTGTAATGCCCAAACACACACCCTTATATTGCTCATTTTGTGGAAAAATAATCAAAAATAATGATTTTCATATTACCGGGATTACAGGTTTAATCTGCGAAGATTGTGCTGATGCAGTGGGGAATATCCTTCAGAATTACCGTATTGAATCAGGGAAAAATAGAAAAAAAAACGATTTGAAATTCAAGTTACTGAAACCCGTTGAGATTAAAGAAAAACTTGATGAGTATGTTATCGGGCAAGAGGAAGCCAAAAAAGTGATATCTGTAGCAGTGTACAATCATTATAAAAGATTGCTCCATGCCGCACAAGACAATAACGATGTCGAAATCGAAAAGTCGAACATTATGTTAGTAGGCGAAACAGGAACCGGAAAAACATTAATAGCCAGAACTATTGCTCGTTTGTTAGATGTTCCGTTCTGTATTGCAGATGCTACCGTGTTTACCGAAGCAGGATATGTGGGCGAAGATGTTGAAAGCATCCTGTCGCGCTTGCTCCAAGCCGCCAACTACGACGTGGAAAAAGCAGAGCGCGGTATCGTGTTTATTGACGAGATTGACAAAATTGCACGAAAAGGTGCCGACAATCCTTCCATTACCAGAGATGTATCAGGAGAAGGCGTACAACAAGCAATGTTGAAATTGCTGGAAGGAACTTCCGTAAATGTCCCACCAGAAGGTGGAAGAAAACATCCAGAACAAAAGTTTATTGTAGTAAACACGCAAAACATTCTGTTCATTGCCAGCGGCGCTTTTAATCAAATGGATAAAATTATTGCAGAGCGTTTAAATACAAACCGTATCGGCTATAATCAGGAAAACAGAGTGTTAGACAAAAACAATATGATGCAGTACATCACTGCGCAAGATTTGAAAATGTTCGGACTTATCCCCGAACTTTGCGGACGTTTCCCCATGATTACCTATTTGTCTTCTTTAGACAAAGAAGCACTCAAACGCATCCTGTTAGAACCCAAAAATGCACTCATTAAACAATATGAACGTTTATTTATTTTTGACAAAATTGCATTAACATTTTCCGAAGATGCCATTGATTATGTGGTGAGCAAAACTATTGAACTGAAATTAGGCGCCAGAGGCTTACGCTCTATTATGGAACGCATTATGACCAACGCCATGTACGAATTTCCATCTTCCGACAAAAAGAAAATTGAAATTGACAAAAAATATGCAGCAGAACAAATGGGAGAACAATTATCAATGGTTAATGATTAGATGATTAGATGATAACTATGAATTTTAAATTTTTAAAACTTAAATCCCTTTTTCTTTTAGGAATTTTTTGTTGCTTGGCAGCAAATTGCGGGAAATATGAGCATCCTATTCCAAAAGTTCGTGTTGATTTTTATATTTACCCTGACGAGGTTACTTACTTGAATTTGAATTATATCGGTGGGCATGAATATCTTACGGGTGGGGTTAGTGGAGTTGTAGTGTATAGATTGGGAAACTGGGAGTTTACTGCTTTCGACAGAGCATGCCCTCACGACTGGGATGAAGATGATTCTTGGATTTGGGTGGAACCTGACGGAATTACCCTAAAATGCCAGAAATGCAACTCTTTATTTAAAATCCTTGATGGTGCGGTAATCTCAGGGCCTTCGAAATATCCTTTAAAGCAATACTATACAAGATATGATGGCATCCGATTGCGCGTACACAGTTAACCATTAACCATTAACCATTAAAATGATTCCTCTCAATTTCAAAGACACCCGGTCCGGATTCGGAGAAGCCTTGCTGGAAATAGGCAAAGAAAACACCGATGTATTTGCTTTATGCGCCGATTTAACCGGCAGTTTAAAAATGGATGCTTTTAAAAAAGAGTTTCCTGAACGCTTTATACAAACCGGCATCGCAGAAGCCAACATGATTGGGATTTCTGCAGGCTTGGCATTAAGCGGAAAAATTCCATTCTGCGGATCATTTGCCGTTTTTGTTACAGGAAGAGTTTACGACCAGGTTCGTATGGTGGTTGCCTATTCCAACCTGAATGTGAAGATTATAGCTTCACACGCCGGAATCTCGGTGGGCGAGGATGGAGCAACCCACCAAATTATGGAAGATATTGGACTCATGAAGATGTTGCCCAATATGACCGTCATCAATACCTGCGACTTCAACCAGACAAAAGCCGCCACTTTTGCCATTGCCAAACATGTAGGACCGGTGTACCTGCGCTTCGGACGTCCGGTAGTTCCTAATTTTACCCCCGAAAATCAGTCCTTTGAAATTGGAAAAGCATTGCTATTAAAGGCAGGCACTGATGTAACAATCATTGCTACGGGACATTTGGTTTGGGAAACCTTAGTAGCAACAGAACAATTGAAGGAGAAAGGAATTGATGCTGAAGTAATCAATATTCACACTATAAAACCTTTAGATGAAGAAACGATTTTAAAAAGCGTACGCAAAACAAAATGCGTGGTTACTGCAGAAGAACATCTAAGAAACGGCGGCTTGGGAGATTCTATCGCACAACTACTGGCACGTGAGTTTCCTCTCCCCATAGAGATGGTGGCAGTAAACGACTGCTTCGGCGAATCGGGCACCCCCGAACAACTGATGAAAAAGTATGGATTAGACGCTCCGCATATTATTGCTGCAGTGGAACGCGTAATAATGCGTAGATAATAGTGTTGCAGTGACAAGTGTCTTCTTTAAATCTTAAATCCTTAAATCTTAAACCTTTTTGAAAACCTCCGCCATGATCTTCGCAGCCGGTCTCGGCACTCGCCTCTACCCGCTTACGGCTAACAAACCCAAAGTGCTATTGGAATATCAGGGAAAACCGCTGCTGGAACACGCAATCACTAAAATATTAGAGACAGGCATCGAACACATCGTTATCAATGTGCATCATTTCGGCGAACAGATTTTGGACTACATCGCCCGGCACCATTTCAACGCAACCATAGATATTTCCTACGAAAGAGAGAAACTGTTGGAAACTGCCGGCGGACTTAAATTTGCCGAACATTTTTTTAAAAATTGCGATCAAATTTTACTGTATAATGCTGATGTGATCTCAAGTATTGATTTGAAAACGTTTTGTGCCTCTCATTTCTCACCTCTTATTTCTCACCTTTCACCTCTCGCTTCTCTTGCTGTACGCCACCGCCAAAGCAGTCGTTACTTCCTCTTTGAAGTACCCGAACTAAGATTGTGCGGGTGGAAAAATACGAATACCCACGAGAAAAAGATGTGTTATGAAGTTGAAAATCCTACCCCATTAGCATTTAGCGGTATTCATATAGTAGACAAAAAAATACTTGATCTTATACCGAAAAATGAAAAAATTTCGTTTACCCCTTTGTATATAGAGTTAGCGAAAAACTACCATATTCAAGGCTATTTGCATGATGAGGATACTTGGGAGGATATGGGGAAGAGATTTTAGATTTTAGATTTTAAATTTTATGATAAAAAAAACTATTGCTATTATTTCAGGATTAATCGTTGGTGGATTTGTAATTTATGGGATATGTAATATCAACGTGGAAACGGGACAAACTCTGCCTCCATCTGCCGAGCCTCAAACTCTTTACGAAAACGTATTAGCCTCCCCTACCCTACCCGACCCAATTGTTTTCTGTGGAGAGCGTGCGCCCATAGAATTATACTGGGTAAGAGAAGGTATAGAAAAAGAACTCATCACCCAATGCTACCAACATTCCCGCACGCTGCTCACACTAAAACGTTCTACTCGATTTTTACCTGTTATAGAGAAAATTCTTAAAGAGGAAAATCTTCCCGACGACCTGAAATATTTGTGTATTGCTGAAAGTAATCTGGAGAACGTGATCTCGCCTGCAAAAGCTGCAGGATTTTGGCAGTTTATGGAGACTACCGGTAAAATTTACGGATTGGAGATTACAGAACAGGTAGATGAGCGCTACCATTTAGAAAAAGCCACCCGTGCAGCCTGTAAACACTTGCTAAAACTTTATAACCAATTCGGAAACTGGGATTTGGCTGCCGCTGCTTACAATATGGGTGAAAATGGATTGGCGAAAAATATGAAAGAACAACAAGTGGACAACTACTGGGAATTACTTCTGAATACTGAAACCTCCCGTTATTTAAGCCGATGTATAGCTTATAAACTGATATTTGAAAATCTGGAGATGTATAATATCCGTATTCCCGCTACTGAATTTTATCAACCTGTTGAATACAAAGAGATTGTTATTAATAAGAGTGTTGAAGATTTAAGAAAATATTGTACCGAAAACAATATCTTGTACCGGCAACTTAAAGAACTCAATCCATGGATAAGAAGCACCAAACTAACCATAGCGGCACATAAGAGTTATACGTTAAAAGTACAAAGCCGGTAATTTTTGATGAAAACTCACGCAAAGACGCAAAGAAACAATGGTTAGTGGTTAATGGTTTCTACTGATGAGTTAATTTTACAACAATATAAATCTAATTTTTCTTGGGCATCTTGATTGATTTGAAATTCAACGCTCTGTTTGTTATTACTTACACTCCTCCCAAAGACAACTACTATGTAGCGGCAAGCAAAGGAATTTGTCCTAACGGCTGGCATATTCCCACACAGGCAGAATGGAACTTGCTGAACATATATCCTGTACAGCAGTTAAAGAGTACCCAGTACTGGTTAGTGCCTCCTGTTGCAGGCACTGATGATTTTGGATTTGATGCCCGTCCTGCCGGCAGATACAACGGCTCCATAGACAGATATGAAGACCTGTATGGCTTTACAGGATGGTAGGCAAGTGATAATATTTCCGACACAGGCGCGCAGGCTATTTCTCTATTAACTACTACTGCGACACTCCACTGAGCGAAACCATGCATAAATTCAACGGTTTAAGCGTAAGGTGTGTGTTAGATTTCTAATAGTGAAAGTTTGCGAAAAACACAAACTCTATAATCGGCACTCGGTGAGAACGCAAAACTGCATCGGCGGTGGCTTTGCCACCGCCGAACGCGGTAATTACTATTTTTCTATTTTTGCCCCATCATTAACCACTAACCACTAACCCTTGATTTCCCGTTTTCTTGAACTTCTAGGCAACTATTTTCTCTTCTTATATCGTGTTTTTTCACGACCGGAGAAGTGGAGCGAGTTTTTTAAGAAACTTATTGACGAAATGTATGCCATGGGCATCGGTTCGATTGTTATTGTAATGATTGTTTCTATTGCCATGGGAAGTGTTATCACCCTGCAAACCGCATTACAACAAGCGGAAAGTAGCTGGATCCCTGCGTGGACAATAGGTTTTACTGTAAGAACCTCTGTTATTCTTGAATTATGCCCTACCATCATCAGTTTAATGCTTGTGGGAAACCTCGGGTCAAGAATTACAGCAGAGATTGGGAGTATGCGCGTAACTGAACAGATTGATGCATTGGAAGTTATGGGTATTAATTCCGCTTCTTATTTAGTACTTCCCAAAATTTTCTCCTCTTTTGTTGTGAATCCCGCATTAATTATTGTAAGCATTTGTTTCGCGTTGCTGGGCGGATATATTACGGTTCTTGCAACCGGTTTTATTACTGCCTACGATTATATTGACGGTATTACTTACTATTTTTTGATGTCGGACGTTTGGTATGCTTTGACCAAAACATTGGTTTTTGGCTTTGTAATTACGTCTGTAGCGGCATTTTATGGATATAAGATTGAAGGAGGCGCGTTGGAACTCGGAAAAGCAAGCACAGAAGGTGTAGTAGTTGCCAGTTTTTTTATTCTAATACTTAATTTAGTGATTACTAACATTATGTTGAATTAAGATGATTATAGTTGAAAATGTAAACAAGTCTTTCGGAAAAAAAAAGGTATTGCACAATATCAATCTATCTTTTGAAAAAGGAAAGGTAAACTTGGTAATTGGCCGGTCGGGTTCAGGGAAAACCGTATTGATGAAATGCCTGATAGGATTGCTTACCCCCACGGATGGCACAATCTATTACGAAAAAAAAGATTTTCACCATTTGTCATTTGAAGACCAGAAAATGTTGCGTACCGAAATGGGCGTTGTTTTTCAAGGCTCTGCGCTATTCGACTCTTTGACCATAGAAGAAAACGTGATGTTTCCACTGAATATGCTTACTCGACAAACATATCAGGAAAAATTGGATAGGGTAAACTATTGCTTGCATCGGGTTGATTTATTTAACACAAACTCGCTTTATCCGTCTGAATTAAGTGGCGGAATGAAAAAGCGTGCCGCTATTGCACGCGCCATTGCTACAAATCCTAAATATCTCTTTTGCGACGAGCCTAATTCGGGATTAGACCCCAAAACATCGCTCATTATAGACGAACTGATTACCGGTATTACTCATGAATATAATATCACTACTGTGGTAAACACGCACGACCTAAACTCTGTAATTACTATCGGAGAAACTATCTCTTTTATTCGGGATGGTTTTTTAGAATGGCACGGAAACAAAGATGAAGTGTTGGTTTCTGATAATGAGAGCCTCAACGATTTTATGTATGCACAGCCTATTACGCAGATGATAAGAGTGGCGGCGAAATGATAGAAAAAATAAATTATAGCACTCTCTTTACAGTACTTCCGGTGCCAAAGATACAATTTTCATATATTGTTTTTCGCGCAATTCACGGGCTACCGGTCCGAAGATACGAGTTCCGCGCAATTCTTCCGATGCAGTGAGTAATACTACAGCATTATCATCAAATTTGATGTAAGACCCGTCTTGGCGGCGAATATGTTTTTTGGTACGTACTACCACTGCTTTGGTTACGGCACCTTTTTTTACGTTTCCTGATGGTATTGCGCTTTTTATGGTAACAATCACTTTGTCACCCACGCCGGCATAACGTTTTTTTGTTCCACCCAAAACGCGGATAACTAAAACTTCTTTTGCTCCGCTATTATCTGCTACTGCTAATCTTGATTCTTGTTGTACCATAACTATTTCGCTTTTTCAATGATTTCTACTAGACGCCAGCATTTATTTTTGCTCTGCGGGCGCGTTTCCATAACTTTAACTTTGTCTCCAATATTACACTCGTTTTTTTCGTCGTGTGCCATTAATTTGGTTGTTCGTTTCAAAAATTTTCCGTATTTGGGATGCTTTAGTTTACGTTCCACACTTACCACAATAGATTTTTCCATCTTATTACTGGTAACCAACCCTTCGCGTACTTTTCTGTTGTTTCTTTTTTCTTCCATTATAATTCTAATTATGCGGTTAATTCGCGTTTACGTAATTCTGTAATAATACGGGCAACTGCTCTGCGTTGCTGTTTAATTTTATTTGGATTTTCGATAGGAGAAACGGCGTGGTTCAACGTCAATTTGCTTAACTGCAATTTTTCTTCCATCAATCTTTCTTTCAGTTCCAGGGTTGAAAGTTCTGCTACTACTCTTTGTTTCATAATGCTCTATTGTTCAGATTATTTAGTACATTGCCGTACTTAGTTAAACTTCGGGTGAATAATCTCTGCGTACCACAAATTTTGTAGTAACAGGTAATTTTTGTGCGCCAAGGCGGAGGGCTTCTTTTGCCACTTCATAAGGAACACCCTCTGCCTCAAATAAAATTCTACCGGGGCTCACGCGCGCCACGAAGTACTCGGGTGCACCTTTTCCTTTACCCATACGTACTTCGGCTGGCTTTTTGGTTACGGGTTTATCGGGGAAAATGCGTATCCACAATTGTCCCTCACGTTTCATATAACGTGTAATTGCCTGACGGGCAGCCTCAATTTGGCGACCGGTAATCCAATGTTCTTCTAAAGTCTTAATAGCAAACGAACCAAAACTCAATTCCGCACCGCGTTTGGTGATTTTTTTCATCCGACCTTTCTGCGGTCTTCTATATTTGGTCTTTTTGGGTTGTAGCATTGTTATTTATTTTTTTGTTTATTATTTATTATAAATTTCGTTGAGAAAACTACATCTCGCTTATCTTCAATTAATTACGTTCTCGCCTTTCACGGCGGTCGCCACGTTCTCCTCTTTCGCTTCTTTCTCCTCTTTCTCCACGTCCGCTACGTCTAAGCGTTCCACTTTTTGATTCCTTAGGTTCAATGGAGGCGGTAAAGAGATCGCGCTTTCCGTAAATAATTCCTCTGCAAATCCAAACTTTCACGCCAATTCTTCCGTAGGTAGTATGGGCTTCGGAAGTAGCATAGTCAATGTCGGCACGTAAAGTATGGAGTGGAGTTCTCCCTTCTTTGAAGTGTTCTCTACGAGCCATTTCGGCTCCACCGAGGCGTCCGGATACTGATATTTTGATTCCTTCTGCGCCGGCACGTATCGTTGCAGCGATAGCTGTTTTAACCGCTTTCCGATAGGTTACTCTGCCTTCAATCTGTTTGGCAACATTTTGTGCAACCAAATTCGCATCCAAATCGGGACGTTTTACTTCTGCGATATTAATTTGAATATCTTTATTAGTAATTTTTTTCAACTCTTCTTTAAGTTTATCCACTTCAAATCCGCCTCTTCCAATAATCAAGCCGGGGCGGGCAGCATTAATGGTAACCGTAACTAGTTTTAAGGTTCTTTCAATGTAAATTTTAGCGATTCCTGCCTTGAAAAGACGTGCGTTTAGATAGCGTCTAATCTTGGCATCTTCAACAATTTTTCCTGCGAAACTTTTACCGCCGTACCAATTAGAATCCCAACCTCTGATAATTCCTAATCGTAAACCTACCGGATTAACTTTTTGACCCATACTTATTCAATATTATTTTCTAAATTACTTTTTGATTTATCTTCCAAAACGATAGTAATATGGTTGGAGCGTTTTCTAATGCGGTTTGCACGACCTTGCGGTGCTGTACGCAATCTTTTCAACATACGTCCTCCGTCAACCCATATATATTTAATATATAATTGTGCATCTTCTATTCGCTGACCTTCGTTTTTTACTTGCCAATTAGCGATTGCAGATTTTAGCAATTTTAATAATTTTTCTGCCGATTCTCTGCTACTGTATTTCAATACGTTCATGGCGTAATCAACATCTTTCCCTCGAATCACATCTGCCATAATTCTTGTTTTGCGTGGTGATGTAGGGTTATCCATTAAACGAGCCATATACACATTTTTCTTGGCTTCTTTTCGTGCATCTGCCGCTAATCTTTTTCTTGCTCCCATTGTATTATTTGTTTTATTATTTTTATAAACAATTTGATTTTCAAACCCATTCATCAATCATTTCCGAAACAACACTTTCTCTTAAATGGGGCGGCAAAAATAGATTTTTTTTCAAACAAAAATAATTATATAGAAAAAAAAAGTAAGATAAAAAAATCAGTCTTCTCTTTTGATGTAATGATGAACCGTTTCTCCATCAATATTTATCTTACTATCAAAATTATATAATAATTTTAGAGATTCTGTTCCAACCGCCCAATCCACGTTTCCCGTTAATATTAAAGCCTCATCCCAGAGATTTATTTCAAAGAATTTTTGTAAAGTTTTTTTACCGCCTTCCACAATCAACGATTGTATATTTTGTTCATACAATTGATTCAATATTTCATTAATAGTTCCTTTTAAATATGAAAACGACTCATTCACTATCTTAGGTTTACGTTCATCACAAAACACAAATCGTTGAGGCTGATTTATCCCATATAAGCGGTTTGTTAACCGGGGATTGTCGTTTTGTAATGTATTGTATCCTATTAAAATGGCTTGCTCTTCGTTGCGCAATTTGTGTGACCATACGCGCAAAGATTCATTTGTAATCCAATATGAAGTATAGTGAGAAACTTCTGAGCGCAAAATATCCATTAACCCATTTTTTGTTTGCGCCCATTTGAGAAATATATAAGGACGTTTCTTTGAGTGAAAGGTAGTAAACCTTCTATTTACATATAAACATTCATCATATAACACATTCTCAATTACTTCAATTTTTGCTTCCCGTAGTAGTTTTATTCCTTTTCCGTTTACTTTTTCGTTCGGGTCTCTCATTCCTATTACCACTTTTGGAATCTCTTTTTCAATAATTAAAGAAACACACGGTGGTGTTTTTCCATAATGCGCACATGGTTCTAAATTAACGTAAAGTGTAGACTTTTTCAATAATTCTTGATTTTCAACTACATGAATTGCATTCGATTCGGCATGAGTATCGCCATATTGTTTGTGAAACCCCTCTCCAATAATTTGCTCATTATAAGTGATTACAGCACCAACTAACGGATTGGGTTGTACTTTTCCCAACCCTAATGATGCTAATTGTAGCGCACGATGCATCCATATTTCATCGGTCATCATCTTTTCAAAAAATATCCCAAAGGTTGGAGCAGTCTTTCAAACTGAAAGAACTGTACCGTATAAATTTCATCGGTATTATCATTTAGAATAGCATAGCACCGATGCTTATCTAAATCTATATAAAACTCCTCTATCATCTCATTATCTTCATAAAGAGAACCTTCTTCATGAAGATAGAAAAAATTAAGTGTAGTCGTTTGATTATTATTATCTGTAACAGAAATACGTTTAAAAAAATTAAACTGTATTATTGAATCTTTCGCTGCTTGTCTCATATCAGGAATTAACGATTCATAATATGTTGCTCTTAGTTCAGATAACATATTGATTAACTTGGCTGTATCATACTCCTGAATGGAGTTGTTGTGGGCATCAAATAAATTAAATGTTCTTGGTCCTGATTTTACAACTGAAAATGAATTTTCGGGTTTCTCTATATCAATGAAAGAGGCAGTTTGAATTTGAGTAAGTTTCGTTGAAAACACAAGTTGAGAGTACCAGTCCATTGGTGTTGGCGAGAATTTTGGTGTTAGATATCCTCTAAAACCGGGCTTATATACGATAAAAGGTTCAGACATTCCTTCAATAGAAGCATAAGAGCCTAAACTATTTTGAGTTGCATCTCCTAAATAATAAGTTTTTGACAGCCTCTCTTTAGTAAAAAAAGGATACCCAAACAACTTAAATAGAGGCTTTGATTCATAAATTTCTACTTTAGTAGAACTTATTGCAAGCATTTGTATAATACTGTTCTGTGCATTTTTCGCAATCGGCTGTGCCACACGAATGGTAACCATAGAGTAAAGCAAATCTTTAATCTTATGATTTTCAGCTTGTTTAAAATTATCCACCATCCAACCTTCAGAAGTTTTGGTTAATAATACCTTATCTCCAAACATATTTGCCATAAAAATTTTGGTAACAGTAGATGAGTCTTCTATTGCAAAGATAGTAGATAAATTTTTGGGATTCATAGATTTATTAAACCCTCCTCTTTTATGAACAATAGCGAGAATTGATAATATTGCCAAAATGGAAGTTAAAACTAAATATACTTTTTGTTTTTTCATAAAAATGCTTTTCGGGCGGCAAATGTACATCATTTTTGCTAATTTTGCCAAAAAAACTTTATGACCTACAATTATTCAAAAATTGAACCCATTTTTAAATATTATATAAACAATGGTTTTAGCCATTCTCTGCAAAAGATAGCAGATGCCGTTCAGGTTACAAAGAAAACATTATTTAATAGATATCTATCAAAAGGAAATTTAGAACTCTGCGTTGTAGATTATTGGCAAAAAAAATCTAATGAACGGATGGTGCAACGAATGGAATTTGCTAATAATGCAGTAGAAAAACTTATGATATTTTTGTTTGAACTGCAATATTGTAAAAATAACGAATTTTATTTTTTTCAAAAAGCAAAAGAGTTTTTTTTAGAAAAATTTGTACTAAACGGGCCTCATCTCATACAATTAGAAACTATTCTAAAAATAGGAAAAGACGAAAAACTTTTTCGGTTTGATTTAGAACCCAAAGTGTTTGGGTATTTTTTTCAATTTAATACTTTGTTTTTATTATTAAATGATAACTTCATTAATACAGAGTTTGTTTTTTTTCTTTTTGAGCCTATCCTTACCGAGGAAGGAAAAGTGGTTTTCAAAGATATTGATATTGAACAAATTTTTAAGAACAGTTGAAATTTACTTAACTGCAATCGTTTCAATTTCTACTAACACATTAAGGGGGAGTGCTTTTACTGCATACGCTGCGCGGGCAGGTGGGTTTACTGCATAGTATTTTTCATAAATTTCGTTCATAGCCTTGAAGTTAGTCATGTCGTTCAATAAACAGGTAGATTTTACTACATGCTCGTAGCCGTAGCCTGCTTCTTTTAAAATTGCGCCAATATTTTTCATTACCTGCTCTGTTTGAGCACCAATCCCTTCGGGTATTTCTCCATTTTCAGGATTAACCGGAATCTGTCCGGAAATAAATAACATGCCATTTACATCAACGGCTTGACTGTAAGGACCAATCGCTTTGGGAGCATTTTCGGTGAGGATAATTTTTTTCATATGAGTTAATTTTATTTATAACTTTTTCTTTAAAAAATGAAAATGAATTTTGCTTTCGTACATCATCTAATCATCTGATCACCTAATCACCGCATCACCAATTATTTTCAAAATTTTAATAGCGCAATCGGAGATTACGGATCCGGGGCCGAAGATGGCGGCAGCCCCTGCTTTGTACAGATAGTCATAGTCTTGCGGAGGAATTACACCACCCACTACTACTAAAATATCTTCACGACCCAATTTTTTGAGTTCTTCAATCACTTGGGGTACCAGGGTTTTGTGACCTGCGGCGAGAGATGAAACGCCCAGCACGTGCACGTCGTTTTCAACGGCTTGCTTGGCTGCTTCTGCCGGTGTTTGAAAGAGCGGTCCCATGTCTACATCAAACCCTATGTCGGCATATCCGGTAGAAACCACTTTTGCGCCACGGTCGTGCCCATCCTGACCCATTTTGGCAACCATAATACGGGGACGACGCCCCTCTTTCTTGGCAAACTCATCTGCCATTATGCAAGCTTTCTTAAAGTTTGCATTGTCTTGTTGTTCTGAACTATACACGCCTGTAATTAAATTGATTTTTGCTTTGTAGCGACCAAATATTTTTTCTAACGCTAATGAGATTTCGCCTAAGGAAGCGCGCTTTCTAGCAGCATCTACTGACAATTCCAAGAGATTTCCATTTCCTGTTTTGGCGCATTTAGTAAGCGCATCTAAGGCAACTTGCACCTCTTCTTCGTTGCGGTTTTCGCGGAGTTCTTTCAAACGTTTCAACTGTGCTTCGCACACGGCGGTATTATCTACCTCCAATGTTTCAATAGGGTCTTCTTTATCCAATCTATATTTGTTTACGCCGATTATAGATTCTTGTCCCGAGTCAATACGTGCCTGTTTTCGGGCAGCAGCTTCTTCGATACGCATTTTAGGGATTCCTGTTTCTATTGCTTTTGCCATACCTCCCAGCGATTCAATCTCTTCAATAAGTTTCCATGCGCGTTCTGCAATCAGGTGGGTTAGTGTTTCCACGTAGTATGAGCCTGCCCACGGATCCACTTCACGACAAATCTGTGTTTCTTCCTGAATATAGATTTGGGTATTTCGTGCGATACGCGCAGAGAAGTCAGTGGGTAATGCAATAGCCTCGTCCAATGCGTTTGTATGGAGCGACTGCGTGTGTCCTAATGCAGCACCCATTGCTTCAATGCATGTTCTTGCCACATTATTGAAAGGGTCTTGCTCGGTAAGCGACCATCCCGAAGTTTGAGAATGAGTGCGCAACGCCAATGATTTCGGATTTTTTGGGTTAAACTGTTTCACTATTTTAGCCCACAACATTCGTGCTGCTCGCATTTTCGCAATTTCCATAAAGTGGTTCATCCCAATTGCCCAAAAAAACGACAATCGGGGTGCAAAATCGTCAATATTCATTCCGGCATTTACTCCTGCCCGTAAATATTCCAATCCATCTGCCAAGGTGTATGCCAACTCAATATCGCAGGTAGCACCGGCTTCCTGCATATGATAGCCCGAAATGGAAATAGAGTTGAATTTTGGCATATTTTTCGCAGTAAACTCAAAAATGTCGGCAATAATTCTCATGGAGGGCAGTGGTGGATAGATGTAGGTATTCCTTACCATAAACTCTTTCAAAATATCATTTTGAATAGTACCTATCAACTTCTCCATTGGAATGCCTTGTTCTTCTGCGACTAAGATATAGAACGCCAAAATGGGCAATACTGCACCGTTCATGGTCATTGATACGCTCATTTGGTCTAACGGAATTTGGTCAAACAAAATTTTCATATCCAAAATAGAATCCACAGCAACGCCTGCTTTTCCCACATCACCCACCACACGTTCGTGGTCGGAGTCGTAGCCGCGGTGTGTGGCTAAGTCGAAAGCGATAGAGAGTCCTTTCTGTCCGGAAGCGAGATTCCTGCGGTAAAAAGCATTCGATTCTTCAGCGGTAGAAAATCCGGCATATTGTCGAATAGTCCATGGCTTTTGCAGATACATTGTAGAATAGGGACCTCTTAAATAAGGAGGTAATCCTGCGGCATAGTTTAGATGTTCCATGCCGGCAAGGTCTTCTTTGCTATACACCTGTTTCACAGGAATCTGTTCAGCAGGAACCCAATTGGATTCGTTTGTTGTAGAGATGTTGCATGTAAGGTCCCTACTTGACAACGGGTTATTTTTTTTAATGTTTTTTGGGTTAATTTTGCTAAAATTCGGGTGCATATTTTTTAGGGGTTTGGAATGAAGGTGCAAAAGTATATTTTTTTTAAACCCGTTACTTTAGAAAATACTCACCGGTTATAGCAAAGTCATATAAAATTTTATATGTCCACAGTCAATGGCAAATCAATTTCCTCACTCCATGGGAGTCCATAGTTGCCAATTTCCTCCATAAACGGGTCTGGGTCAAATTCTTCTACATTAAAAACACCTTCACCTTTCCATTTTCCGGTAAGCATCATTTTTGCACCAAGCATTGCCGGTACACCGGTTGTGTAAGAAATTGCCTGTGCCCCAATTTCTTTGTTAACTTCGGCATGGTCGCAGTTGTTCCAAATAAAGTAGGTACGTTCTTTGCCATCTTTTATTCCTCGTATTTGGCAACCAATGGAGGTTTGTCCTGTGTAGCCTTTTGCTAATGAGGAGGGTTCGGGAAGCACTGCTTTCAAAAACTGCAATGGCACAATCTCTCTGTCCTCGTATACTACTGGCTTAATGCTCGTCATCCCTACTTCTTGTAATACATTTAGCACATTGATATATTTAGGTCCGAAAGTCATCCAAAAGCGGGCGCGTTTTATAGTAGGGAAATTCTTAGTTAAAGATTCCAACTCTTCGTGAAAAAGCAGATACGATTCTCTTTCTCCAATATTTGGGTAGTGAATCGATTTATGAATAGACATTGCGGGTATTTCATGCCACCTCCCATTTTCCCAATACTTTCCCGGTTGTGTAATTTCACGGATGTTAATTTCGGGATTGAAATTGGTGGCAAAAGCTTTACCGTGGTCGCCGGCATTACAGTCCACAATATCCAAGTAATGAATCTCATCAAAGTAGTGCTTGGCGGCGTATGCAGTAAAAATTCCGGTAACACCCGGGTCAAAGCCGCAACCCAGTAGCGCTATAATGCCGGCTCCCTTAAACCTTTCATGGTAATCCCATTGCCATTTGTATTCAAACTTAGCTTCATCTATCGGCTCGTAATTGGCAGTATCCATATAGTTTGTTTTTGTTGCCAAACAGGCATCCATAATAGGCAAATCTTGATAAGGCAGTGCCACATTGATCACTAAATCGGGCTTGTAATTTTCCATTAATGCTATGAGTTCGGGAACTTTTTCAGCATCAATTTGATCTGTCTGGATACGATTTCCACCCACTGCTTCTGCAATTTTATCACATTTCAATTTCGTTCTGCTTGCTAACAGAATGTGTGTAAACACTTCGGGAACAGCAGCACATTTGTGCGTCACTACTGCACCAACGCCACCGGCGCCGATAATTAATACTCTTGACATAATCTCTTTTTTGCTTAATAAATAATGTGGCAAATAAACATGAAATTTTAAAATTACATATAGTTGATAAAAATTTCTTTCAAAAATTTATAGAAAAAAATAAATGTTTTTCTTACGATTTCAATATTTTCTCTATTAACATTCCTTTTTCGATAAAAAATATTTTTTTAAAAACTACGTTTAGCATTTTAATATATATTTTATGCAAACCCTATTCATTTCCGGTGCTTCTAGGGGTATTGGAAAGGCAATTGCTAAAAAACTTGCCAAAAATGATACGAAGTTCGTATTAACAGGTAGAAATAGAACCCATTTAGAAGAGGTCTGTAATTTTATTACCTCAAACACCTCCTCAAAAGTATTTCCTTTAGTATTTGATGTACAAGATCTGAAAGCTTGTAAAATAGCAGTGGATTCTATTCCTGAAGATTTTTCAGATATTGATGTTCTAATTAATAATGCAGGATTAGCGCTTGAATTAAATACTATAGATAGAGGAGATTTTGAGGATTGGGAACACATGATTAACACTAATATAAAAGGATTACTCTATTTGACACGTTTATTATCTCCTATCATGGTTACAAAAAAATCGGGACATATTATCAATATCGGCTCTATTTCAAGTAGAGAAGTTTATGTTGGCGGGAATGTGTATTGTGCTACTAAACATGCAGTTTTAGCACTATCACAAGGAATGCGCATGGATTTACTACCGCATAACATCAAAGTAACTCACATTTCTCCTGGTGCAACTGAGACCAATTTCTCTGTCGTACGTTTTCACGGCGATAAGATGCGTGCAAGTAAAGTGTATGAAGGCTTTACACCACTCATTGCCGATGATATTGCGAATATAGTGGAGTATGTTCTCTCTTTGCCGGACCATGTGTGTATCAATGAAATAAATATTACTTGTACATCTCAGTTTAATGGAATTATTTATAGAAAATAAAACTTATTAAAATCCTACAAACTCTTCAACAACAATTCTCCGGTTCCAATTCTATATCCTTCTGATTTGAATGTTAGAGACCCTTCTTTAGAAATAATAAACAACAGTGGGTAAGCATCCTTAAAATCTTGTTTAGTAGAGCTTAAGATATATTTCAAAAAATTAGAATTGTTATCAATGCTACAGATTACATTTTCTGGAAAATTATAGTTCTTTAGGTCAAAGGTAGCCGTATATTTTTCGGGTGGTATTAATAAAAGGATTTTTCCACCCCATTTCTCAAAATCTCTTTTAAGCCGTTCAATGTCATTTAATAAGTGTTTTGTAGGTTCTCGAGTGGGGTCAATAAAGCTAACAATCAATTCTTTTTCAGGCATAAATTCTATTATTGATGTATATTTTCCCATAATATCAATTTTGTAATTCGCATCTATTTCTCCATATTTTTTATTTCTTGCTACAAGTTCTCGAATGGTAATTTGCTTATTTATAGTTTTCTCGGGCTCAATGTTAAAAAACTCTAATCGGGAGAGTGTTTCGCCATCACTGTATCTATTACCGGTGGATAACATATAGTATCCTGGTTCTAAACATAAAGTAGCAGGAAAAATTTCAATACGTGGGTCTTCTTCATAGTCAAATGTTACAAAATCACCATCAACATATTTAGCAATTGTGTATTGAGTCCAATACTCAGGTTTAACAAATTCTTTTTGTGTGTTTAATATTAATTTTCCAACCTCAGTTTTCGTATTCCCTTCTTCTTTTATTTTAGTACCGTATTTTGCATAGAGAAGTTCTGAATAATTTAGAGATTCTGTTTTCTGCATTTTGGGTTCTTTATTTTGCTCGAAATCAACTATATTCCACATTTCTTTTTCCCATACAAATACTTGGTTTGAAGCACCATCCAAGTATGCTGGAAAATTTAAAGCTCTACAGGCCGCTACAAAGAAAATGTTTCGAGAATGATTATCTGTTAGTTTTAGTTCATAAACACCTTTTGGAGAAATAGGAGCTAAGTAATAATTATCATCAGGGAGTAAGGTTATATTTTTATTCATCCAACTGATAAGTTGTGAGATAGTTGGATTAATTTCTAAGTCTTCAATTAATTTGCAGTGCAGATAATTACGCCACATAACCAATCCTTCATTTGCAATCCGTGCAGGGAGTATCCCTTTTGCATAAACATCAAATGGATATTTTTCGGGATGAAATACGGTGATATGATCTTGCAAAATATCAGCAGGTGCATCACATAAATCTTTATTAGATAGCGATTTCAGAAAATCAAAAACAAATAATCCTGATTTTTTAACACTGTTTTGCTTAATAAATTTTGCCATTTCCTCATAGTTTCCTTCGCTTTTATTGATAAACATCCACACTTGCTCAGATGTAAGGTTTTCAGAAATTATAGTTTTTGCTTTGTCTTCTTTCATAAAAGTATTAAGATAAGCAAAACGCAATGAGTCTTCATATTGTAAGCACTTGTTGTTTATATCTTCTTGCTCTTGTGTAACCTCAATCTTTATTGGTCTAGCCTCAGGTGGTATCATTTCAAAAAATTCAATATATTCTCTTCCTGGTTCATTTTCAATTATTATTGTAGTTTCATCTTGTAAGCGCACATCAATTTTTTGGTAGCCAAATTTTCCGTTTTTAGATGCCCACAAGAGTAAGTCTCCATATCCGGTGGTTAACATTCCTACCCCATTTTCATCGGTATTAATAGAGGCTAATGAGAAATATTCAGCATAATTGTATAGTTTGAATTTGACAGTAGCATCTTTAATAGGCGTTCCGAATAAATCTGTTACAATAACTCTAATTTTTTTTGTATCAGTATAATTAGAGAGCATATTTACTACTGCATATAGTTCTGTTATTAGATTGCACTCGCTTAAATTTTTGTATTTACCAAATACTTTGCAATGCACCATCATAGCACGGGTAGCAGGTATTGAGAACCAAGCCATATCTAGTTTGGGTTCAGGTTCGCAAGCACCTAAGTAATGCCACTTACCATCCCCCCAAACCTCTACCCATGCGTGGTTATCATCACAGTGTGCCCAGCGTGGGGTATAGCATTGCCTTGCAGGGATTCCCATAGCGCGCATAGCAGTAACCGCTAAGGTAGATTCTTCACCACAACGCCCAAAACCTGTGCGGATGGTTGCCAATGGTGCCGATGTTCTACTATCTGCAGGGCGATAGGATACTTTTTCATGACACCAGTGGTTGATTTCTAATGCTGCATCATTCATGCTCATTTTCTTAATTCTATCTTTCAATAAATCGAAAATCATATAACGTGCGGTATCTAAGTTTTCATTATTTACGCGATACACTAATACAAAATGACGAAAAATTTCTTCAGGAATATCTTTTCCCCAAGGCATTTCATTTTGTGCTTTGAATGCATACCTTACTTGGTTTAAAAAAAAACTGCCATCATAATCGGCTAAATCACTCAACGGCATATATGCATATAAAAACTCTAAAGCTTCTTTTTCTTTTAGTGTTAATTTTTTATCATCAAAAACTGTAAATAACTCTTTAGCACGATTATTTGCCATTTTTTTACGTATCTCAAAATCAGTTTTCACTTGTTTCCGATAATACTTATCTGTTATGAAATGAGAATGAGAGTGGCAAGAAGAAATAATGAAAAGGACTAAAACTATTTTAAAATAATCAGATAGAAATTGTATATCATGTTTCATACTTTACTGTAAATAGTATTACAAAGTGCGAAATTAAATATTTTCACGAATCTATTATAAGCAACTCATATTTTTAATCAATTAGATTTCAAAAGGGGTCAGCAAATTTTAAGCAAATTATTTTCCAAAAAACTAAAAAAATTCTCTTTACAGAGAATAACATGGTCAAGTAATTGAATAGATAATAATTGTGCTGCTTCATTCATTTGCGTGGTTAATGCCATATCAATTTTACTTGGCGTCAGATCTCCTGAAGGATGATTATGGCACATGAAAAGTCCTGTGGCTTTCAACTCAAGTGCTTTCAACAAAATAAGCCTGATGTCAACTGAAGTAGAAGTTAACCCGCCTTTTCCGAAATTCTCTACTCCTACTAAAAAAGACCCCTGATTAACAAAAACGACCCAAAATTCTTCATAGGTTAAGCGTGCATTTTTTGTTTGCATCAATTCCACCAAATCAGATGTAGTATTTATTTTTCGTTTCTGTTCAATAGTCGCTACGCGGCAACGTTTCGCTAATTCAAAAGCAGTCAAAAGAGTTATTGCCTTTACTTTCCCAATTCCATTGACTATCATTAATTTATCTAAAGGGATTTCAGATAAGGAATTTAAGTTGTTATGGCAAACCGCCATTAGATTTCGGGCTACATCAACTGCAGATAAATTTCTTGTTCCGCTCCTTAATAATATAGCAATGAGTTCTGCATTTGAAAGTGCCGAAAACCCAAGTGAAAAAAATTTTTCACGGGGACGATCTTGTTCCGCCCAATCCGGGATAGTAAGTTTTAAAGTACTAGTATCGTATTCCTGACCAATTGTCATTATTTTCTTTTTAACAAGTAGGGTATTAGAATTTGCTCGAGCCCACGATGAATGTCTACAGGAATTAAGTCAATTTGATATTGTCCACATTTCAAATTGAGTTCATGAAAATATTCTCCAATAGCAGCTTGATAGTACTCTCTAATATGATTGGAATGAAGTTTTACCTCGCCACCTGTTTCCATATCAATAAATTTATAAAGGCGATTGTCGAAAGCAAAATCAAACTCCAATTTTTTATCGTAAGTATGAAATAATAAAACGTCGTGTTTATTATGGCGCAAGTGTTGCAATGCAAGCATCAACTCATCAGTATTGGTTTGTGATTCAAACATATCACTGAAAATTACAACCATTGATCTTTTATGTATTTGTTCTGCGATTCGATGGAGTGTATCTGTAACCATTGAATTACTGCGAGTTTCTTTTGATATGGGTTGAAGAATTTTTTCAAGTTCTCGGTAAATCATTTTAAGATGAGTTTCTCCTCCTCTTGCTCTTGTATGCAACTCTAAAGTATCTGAAAATATACTCAATCCAACTGCGTCACGTTGCCCTTTAAGAATTTGAATCAGTACAGCTGCCGCATATATGGCATAAAATATCTTATTTGGATTTTTTAGCGAATATTCATCTTTAAGGGGAAAATACATGGAAGAGGAGCGGTCTATCACAATCTGGCAACGCAGATTGGTTTCTTCTTCAAATCGTTTCACAAACAATTTGTCGGTTTTTGCATAAAGTTTCCAATCAATATGTTTGGTCGGTTCACCTGTGTTGTACTGTCTGTGTTCCGCAAATTCAACGGAAAAACCGTGCATCGGACTTTTATGGATACCTGTAATAAACCCTTCAACAACTTGTTTAGCAACTAATTCAAGGTTTACATATTGAGTAAGCTGAGTAAAATCAATCGAATAATTCATATTTTATTTTTTTTGGCAAAAATAGATATTTCGTAGTTATTCAAAATCAGTTCCCGATAAAATTATCAATTGTGTTAAGAAATGATGGAAACAAGTTTCCCTTTAAATCTCTAATAATGTATGTAGAAGTGATAACTTCAATATGCCCTAATTTCTTATCAAATAAAATTATAATGGGGTTTGACTTTTGTGATAGCAAGCACTTTGTAACAGGATTAAGAGTTTTGGTATCAATAAATAGCGGTGTATAGTCCATTCCAAGGAAAACATTGGTTTCCATAATATTCTCTTTTTTCATAAGATAGGTTGGACAATCGTGAGCCACATTATAAAGTTCAATATTATTCAAATTCATATTTGAAAAAAAATCCCAAATAACCTTAATACAAGTTGAACATTGGGGATATTGTGAAACAATAAAGATTGCTTTTTCTTTTTTTACATCTTTGAAAAAAAAAGGGTGATCGTCGTAGTCCAAAAATTGAACTGAATCAACAGGAATGTAATTCTTTATAAAATAGTATGTCTCCATTTTTTCTATGGGTTCGTTGTCTTTATAATATAAATTTACTTCATGTTTAAACTCTTTTTGTGTTTTATTTTGCCAAGACACAGTAGTAGAGCGATTAATTTGTGTAACATACTCATTTATTTGCGCAAAAATTATATTGCCTTCAGCAGCTTCCGTAGGAAACGGAAAATGTTTTTTTCCATACTTCTCCTCTTTATCTAACTTTACAGAATAGGGTTCTACCATTGTTGAATCTCCTATAATTTGTACAAAATAGGGCGTAATGAAGGTCTCATTAAGTTTGTTTCTATCAATAGCTATCATCAAAAAACGTTCGCAAGAGAAGACATAAAAAAGATGCATCATCTGATAATCAAATATTGAGAACTTGGAAAAAGCATAATTTCTTTCTGTAATATCTTCAAGAGAATCGAGTTTGTTTGTAATCTCTTTGGGAATTTGTTGCCAGTTAGAAATATTGATTGGATATTCTACTAGTAATTCACCTGTCAGAGAATATTTTTCAATTGCTGGGGTGTTCTGTTGTAAAAGATAGAGAGCATTATTGTTAATTGAGATTACTTTGACCGGAGCAATTTGAAGAAAAAAACGATTTTTCAAAACCAAGTGTCTGTTTTTATTTATTTCATAATCAAATAAATTAACCTTAAACCAGTCAAAACCATCGCTGTTTTCAACAAAAGCATGTAAAGTATTGGTCACTAATTCTAATTTTGAAACATTTTCAATATAAATAGTTGTTGTGTATTTGAATTGTTTTGTTTCTGTGAGATGATACACCCAAATACCTTCATCTACTGCAACAAACAGCGAGGAATCTGTAGCGGCGAGTGCCCAAATCCAGATTCGACCTGTTTTTCCTCCATTTTCAAGATATGCCGGAGAAGGCGAAATTATACAGGTTTCTTCCTCTCCGGTAAAAACATTGATTTTAAAAATATTAGCATGCCCTTTTTGGGTTTTATATTCGAATCCTTTTCTATTAGCAACGAATAATACGCTGTCATATGTAGTGTAGATATTGTTATGATATTTAGGCTCAATATCCGTATGAATAGTTGCTGATAAGGTATGTTCAAACAATTCAGAAATATAAGAAGTTTGGCAGTAGTTATGGTTAATGAGGTTACTTATAAGAATAATAGTAATTACTAAAAAGCAGATTTTTTTCATTGGTAATTATTTATGTTTGTTAAAAATGGAGGAGGGTGCACACCTCCTCCAATCAGGTAGTTTCAGTATTTAATAGTTTTCGATGTTATGATGATTAATCATTGATTGAGTGTGGTTGTGTTGTCGGTTTAAAAGAAAGTGCAGATTCTTTTCACATTCTGTCAAAACCCGAGGCTGTTTATTTTTGAAATGGTGATTTCTGACTTTCCGTTGTAAGGTTTTACGGGATCATGGTTCCAATCAATTCTAAAAATGAGATAAGAATTTCTTTCGCCGGCTTGAAAATCTGAAAATGCAATTTTCTTTGTTAAAGTTCCTGAATAGATGCCTCTTGAAATAAGTTCGTCGCTTTCTTGAATAATGGATTCGCAGCAATTTGTTATCATTTCCGGGGCAATACCTCTATTACTTATACATGAGGCCATTTCTGTAGCTTTTGGTGCGCATATTTTTTTACCCCACCCTGTACAACGTAGCCAAACTCCATTACCATCAGGATCCGGGTACGACATAACGTATTTCCAAAAGAAAATCCAAATTCCGCGATTATTGAAATTTTCTCCTTCTTCGTCGTCAGCACTTTTGGTAATACTGATTTTGGTAATAACTTCTGGACTACCCGGTAATGTTTGGCTAAAAGCAGATAATAAGAAAACACTTAATAGTGTTAATAAAAAGATTTTTTTCATAGTAATAATAGTTTTTTGAGTTTTTGTTCTGTTTTATTTAGTTTATTGTTATTTTTCACTGTCGCAGAATTACTTATAGTAAAAACATCGCTTTTTATTCTTACCTTGTAAGAAATATGAGTACTCTATGTAGTGTGTAGGCAATTGTTATTAGTTTATGAGTAGTTATTGTAGTTGTTGTTTGAATACCCGGATTGCCAGCCCCTTTATTCGTTCGTTTCAACACTGCAATAATACAACTTGTACTATCCTTTTGTCAAGTCTTTTTGAAAATTTTATCGTTCTATTATTCAACATCGTAATAAAAATGAATTTTACAATTCAATTTTTAATGCAAAAATGACGATTCATTTTGGAATGATTTTAAATGAAAGTATCGCATGCTGTTAAAATCTGAGATTACTTAATGCAATAATGTATGATATATTCACTAAAGATAATAAATAGATAACACTGAAAAATAAAGAAAATATTTTCAACATTAAACAATAAACCAACTCTCTTAATTATTTTCATACGAAAAGCAGGCTATCTTCGTTTATTTATTACTTTAAAATATAAATAAACAATATGGATAGTACACGCCAAAACAAGATTGCGAAACTAATTCAAAAAGAACTTGCTGAAATCTTCTTAGAAGATGGAATACCCGTTTACGATTGCATGATTACGGTTACACAAACAAAGGTAACTCCCGATTTATCTTTGGCACGTTCTTATCTAAGTATCTTTAATGCTGATGATAATGAGGTAGCTATAAACTCAATAAGAAGAAATACTAAAGACATTCGCTATCGTTTGGCGCAAAAGGTAAAATATCAGTTGCGGGTTATTCCGCAACTTGCTTTTTTTATTGATGATACGTTAGATTATATTGAAAATATTGAGACCCTGCTGAAATCGTAGTCTATGAAAAGCAGCCCTTCTACCTCTTTTTTTATCGCACTCCGCTATCTGTTTTCACCGAAGAAACACAATATTATTAACATCATTTCTATCATATCAGTACTGGGCATTATGGCAAGTTCGGCGGCGTTGGTTATAGTACTCTCAGTTTTTAATGGAATGCAAGATTTGGTAGTGAGCAATTTTAATCGCTTTAATCCGCCGCTAAAAATTGAAACCAAAGAGGGCAAATTGTTTTCTATAAAGGATAGCCAATTCTCTATGAGAGATTTAGAAAATATTGAAGGTGTAAAAGCGGTTGAAGAGGTGCTTAGCGACTTGGTTTTGGTTACCTGTAACGACAAACAGGCATTAGTAACCCTATATGGGGTATCTGCAAATTATCCTGAACTATCAGGGTTAGCAGAAACTATTGTGGATGGCGATTTTGACACAGATACGGAATACGGAGTTGTGTTTGGTGCAGGTGCTGCAGGAGTTCTTGGCATTGAAATTTACGACTATATGCCTGTAAAACTTTATTATCCAAAACGTACTAAAAAAAACTTTGTAAATCCGATGGATGCTTTTCAAATCTGTTATGCGCGTCCTGTCGGGGTTTTTGCAACTTACACTAATTATGACGAAAATGCGCTGTTAGCACCGAAAAAACTTGCGAAAGAGATATTTGATTACGATACCGAAATTTCATTCATCGCTATTTATCTTGATGATAAGGCAAAACTTGAAAAAGTTCAAAAAAAGATATCTCAAGTTGTGGGTGAGCAGTATGTAGTTCAAAATCAAATGCAACAGGAAGCACTTCTCTATAAAACTATTCAGGCTGAAAATCTAATCGTTTATCTCATTTTGGGTTTTATCTTTGTTATTGCAACTTTTAATATTATGGCTATGTTAGGTATGCTTATCATCGAAAAAAGGCAGGATATTTCGGTTTTGCACACTTTGGGTGCATCAAAGACGTTACTTAAAAAGATATTCTTAATAGTGGGGGCTATGATTGGTATTTTCGGTGGTGTGTTGGGAATGTGTCTAGGATTGGTATGTTGTTTGATACAGCAATATTTTGGAATTATTTCCTTAGGTAATGCCGAATCTGCTTATATCATTACAGCATATCCCGTATCCATAGTTACTTTAGATTTTGTAGTTATCTTCTTACTTGTTACCGCCATTAGCTTGCTTACTTCATGGGTGTCTCTTAGAGGATTAAAAAATAATTATTTGATAAACAAATATTAATATCATCATGAAAAAACTTTTCTTTTCCGTGCTTTTCCACCTCATCTTTATTTCTCTTTGGGCTCAAGATGTTTCCATTGGCAACTTTAAAGAGTATTTACCATACAATAGATTTCAATCTGTAGCTAAAGACGATGAAAATATTTATGCATCTACCGGTAATAGTATTTTAGTAATTGACCAATCTGATTATTCTCAGGAAAAATGGTCAAATTTAAACGGGCTTTCGGATTTTGGGATACAAACCATTCATAATGACAAAGAAGGCAGGTTGTTAATTGCTTATACAAACTCAAACATTGACATTATTAAAGACTACAAAGTATATAACATTCGCGACCTTCTTAACAAGCAGATTACAGGGTCTAAGGTTATTAACAATATTTATACTTTTGGAGACCTTGCTTATTTTGCCTGCGATTTTGGTGTGGTAATCATTGATTTAAAAACATTTTTAGTAAAAGACTCATGGTTTACTATAAGAAACAGTGTATCCTATCGTGCACTTTATCTAACCATTCACAATAATAATTATTATTTGGCAACAGATAATGGGGTCTTCTCATTGCCGGTTACTGATATTAATCCTGCCGATTTTTCTATATGGACTCCTGAAAACGAGTTGCCGAAAACATCTTTTAAACTATTGTGCAGTTATCAGGATAAATTATTTGCCGTTCAAGAGGTTGCCTCAGCAGCAGATTCTTTGTTTGTTTATAAAAATTCTCAATGGAGTTATGATAACTCTATGGAAATATATCGTTTTGGAAGTTTTGAAGTTAAAGACAACAAATTGTTGGTTTGTGATTGGAACCGGATTAAGATTTTTTCCGGCGATAGTTTAATTCGACAGTTTTATTGGCAACCTACACCGCCAAATACTTGGCAAAATGGTTATGAAGCCATATTCGATAATAATATGAATGTTTGGATAGCTGATAACGGTTCCGGATTAATACATGTAGATTTGCCAAACAATAAGTTTAATACAATTACGGCAAAAGGACCTGTCAATAGAAATTCTTATGGACTATGTTTCACAGATGGAATGTTAGCCGTAGTACCGGGGTCCCGCAGTGGTGCCATTATTCCCAGTTATAATGCACCGGCAATTAGTATTTTGGAAAATGATAACTGGTGGTCAAATATAAATTTCAGGCAGTTTAATAGAGTAGCCGGATTTAATTCTGTAGCAATTAACCCCTTAAATAAAAACGAAATATATATCGCCTCTTGGCTTGAAGGGCTCTTTAAAGTGAATAAAGCTACCCATGAAATGGTTTGTTATAATCATGGAAATTCTCTCTTAAAATCTTCAAGAACAGACAGTATCGTTTTTATATCGGGGTTAACCATAGATAAGCAAAACCGCCTTTGGATGGCACACACCGATGCAATAACCCATCCTGTTAAGGTAAAAGACCTCAATACAAATGAGGAAAAATGGTACACCCCAAATTTGGGCAGCGTGATCCCTACTAAGAGTTATGTTGAACATATTTTAATAGATTCACGTAATTATAAATGGATTACAGCTCCTGTTGACAATAAATTGATTGTATTTTTTGAAAATGGCTCATTAGAAAACAATGCACTTCACAAAGTTTCAGAAGTAGATCTTATCTCGCAGGTAAATGTTGCAGGATCAAGAATTACCTGCATTGCAGAAGATAGAGAAGGAAGAATTTGGACAGGCGCCGACCAAGGAGTGAAAGTGATTTATGATGCTGCTTCTGTTTTTAATAGAAAAATTTACGCAAAAAATATTTTAATTGAACAAATTATTAAAGACACCAGTTATGTTCAAAATCTTCTCGAATATGAATATATTACATGTATCGCTGTAGATGCCGCAGACAGGAAATGGGTAGGAACACGAAATGCAGGCATATTCTTTATATCACCTTCCGGAAAAGAAGAACTTTTCCATTTTACCACCGATAATTCACCACTTTTTTCCAATCAAATTAATGACATCAAGATAAATCCCGAAAACGGAGAAGTTTTCATGGCTACCGAAGGCGGTTTAATCTCTTATAAAGGTACTGCAACTATCGGAAAAGAAGACTATAAGGAGGTACTTGTGTATCCCAATCCTGTGCGTGAAGATTATCATGGACCTGTTGCCGTAAAAGGATTAATGGAAGACTCTTTCTGCAAAATTACCGATGCAAGAGGAAATCTTGTTTGGCAGGGCTATGCGTATGGAGGACAGCTAATTTGGAATGGTAAAGATTTTTATGGCAAACGCCCTGCCACAGGTGTTTATTTTGTGATGGCTTCCGGCAAAAACGGCAAAGAGAGAAAGGTTGCCAAATTTTTGTTTATTCAATAATATGATTGTCTCAACCCTGGGAATTGTTTTAAAAACCTTAAAATATTCCGACAACAGTTTGATTGTCAAAATATTTACCAAAAAAAGCGGTGTGATTTCTTTTCTCATTAAAAATGCTTTTTCAAGAAAAAGCAAACAACCCGTTTCATTTTTTGCCCCATTAACAATTTTAGATATCATTTATAATGAAACATACACAGAAAAACTTACTTTTCTCAAGGAGGTAACCATCGCTCACCCTTTCCATGCCATTCATAATGATTTTCTCAAAAGCTGCATCCTTCTTTTTTATCAGGAGCTATTAATGAAACTCTTGTCTCAAGCCAATGCGCCTGATGAACCTTTGTTTGATTATATTCAAGAACATTTATTGAAACTGGAAATTATTCGAGTGCTCCCTTCCGATTTTCATATTATTTTTATTGTTCAACTCGTTCAACAGTTAGGATATAAGCCTGAATTGAATTTCTCTTTACAAACGCCTTATTTTTCTATTGAAGATTCCGGTTTTGTAAGTTGTTTTATAGAAACGCCACTTTTTTTATCAAAAGAGGCAAGTTATTATCTCTTTACCATTCTTAAAAATCAAAACCAAACCATTCCTGATAAAAAAACACGCACTGAACTATTGAATGGGATGATACTTTATTTAATGAAATATCACAGGCATATCAAGAAAATTGAATCGGTAGAGGTACTATCGGAGGTATTGGGTTAATGATTTACAATTTTAGATTTACGATTTTAGATTTATATTTTCTTGATAATCATTGCTGTCCCCATGCCTCCGCCAATGCAGAGTGAGGCTAATCCGAAAGTTTTATTTTCGTTTATAAGTGCGTGTACTAATGTAGCCAGGATTCGGTTGCCGGAAGCACCAATGGGGTGTCCTAATGCAATAGCACCGCCATTGATATTAGTATGCTCGTGCAACCATTCCTGTGTAACGCCATGTTCACGAATCAATTCATACAGAACTCCCAGTGACTGTGCTGCAAAAGCTTCATTAAGTTCCAGTAGATCCATATCTATCAATGACATATTGGCTTTTTGTAGTGCATTTTTAATTGCAGGCACGGGACCCAATCCCATTACTGCGGGTTCTACTCCTCCTTGTCCGGTTGCGATAATCTCTACCAACGGTTTCAATCCCAATTCTTTCACTTTATCTTCTGAAGCTACAAGCACAAAAGATGCACCATCGTTAATTCCGGAAGCATTTCCGGCGGTTACAGTGCCATCTTTCTTAAAGGCAGGTTTCAATGTGCCCAATTTTTCAAGAGTTGTGGCGCGGTTGGGATATTCGTCTGTATTAAAAACTATGGTTTCTTTTTTGGTCACGATTTCAACCGGAACGATCTCATTAATAAACTTTCCGGCATCAACAGCAGCAATCGCTTTCTTTTGCGAATGGATAGAAAACCTATCTTGTTCTTCTCTTGAAATAGCAAATTTTTCTGCTACATTTTCTGCGGTAATACCCATGTGATAACCTTCAAAAGCGTCTGTCAATCCGTCGTTTACCATGTGATCTACAGCGGTAATATTTCCCATTTTTATACCATTTCTCAGGGCTCCGGTCATTACAAATCCGGTATTTGACATTACTTCTGTTCCTCCTGCGAGTACAAGGTCGGCATCTCCCACCAAGATGTTGTTATAAGCCGTCATTACCGATTTTAACCCGCTTCCACACACCATATTAATGGCGTATGCCGGTGTTTCTGCTGGTATGCCTGCCTTTATTGAGGCTTGCCTGATAACGCCTTGCCCTTGTCCGGCATTAAGCACATTTCCGCCAATCACTTCATCTATTTGGCGAGGATCAATACCTGTTTCAGATAGAATATTTTTAATAACCATTGCGGCTAACTCCGCCGGTATAAAATTGGATAAAGAGCCAAACATCTTCCCTATCGGGGTACGCTTAGCGGCTACGATGTAAACTTTTTTCATTTTAAAAGAATTAATAGGTTAAAGAATGATAATAATAATTGGATGCTATGGTTTGATAAAATATTAGTCTTGATATAAAGAAATCCATGTATAAATGGGGTAATGGTCTGATATTGTAATATTTGTGCCTACGGTATGCCCGTACGATTTATAGACTTTGTCGTGCAAAATATAGTCTATTCTAAATTTTGGGAAGATTTCACCCAAATAGGTTCTACCCATTCCTTTACCGCTTTCTCTAAACGAATCTTTAAAAGCACCTGCCACCTTATTGTAGGCAAAAGATGCAGGAGAATCGTTTAAGTCGCCGCAAAGAATGATATAATGCGAACAATGCTTTAGATGCTGTTTCAAAACTTTTGCCTGCTCTTTTCTCACATCAAAAGCAAGTTTTAATTTTTCGTATAACACATCTACTTTCTTTTGCCATTTTGGGTCATTGAAAGCATTGATTTGCAGCTGTTTCCCTATTTCATAATCTTCATTTTCAAAATAGACAGACGCCAAATGGCAGTTGTAAACACGAACCGTATCATTTCTGTGTTTAAACTCTATATATGTGGCAATTACGGTACTGTCGGGCATATCTACAACTCCTTTTCCAATAATTTTATGCTTGGAAAACGTGGCAAAACCATAGTAATAGTCATCTCTTTTTGCAGTAAAATATTCAAAGTGATGATTTTTGTCTTTCAGCTTTAAAATGGAAAGTAATGTATCGGTAGTGTTAAAGTTTAACTTTCCGGATTTATCGTAAAAATATTCTTGAAAACACACAATATCAGGTTGTTCATCATAAATATATTGGAGGATTTTATTTTTATTTTTTTGACGCAATTTTCTATCCTCTGTATCGTACAATCCAAACAGTTTTACGTTATAACTCATTACTTTAATGCAATTTATGCACTTAGGCGGTTTTTCGGTTTCTTTAAGTTGAAAATGTTTGTCAATATTACTTACATTTAACAATATTAAGGAAAGAGA
>Ga0123353_10001226_pt1 | contig 31411 bp, 25 predicted proteins | sample TergutLab28metaG_3_FD_92763 | JGI IMG/M metagenome (GOLD analysis project Ga0123353, IMG submission 92763) | Labiotermes labralis P3 segment gut microbial communities from Petit-Saut dam, French Guiana - Lab288 P3 | ecosystem: Host-associated > Arthropoda: Insects > Digestive system > Gut ...
CACCCGTTTGACATTCGGCTTCCAGGTCCGGTTGGAACGGCGGTGGGAGTGGGAAACCTTGATGCCGAAAGCGACTTCTTTGCCGCAAAAATCACATTTAGCCATGGGGGCACCTCCTTTGCTCGTGATCGGCTACAGTACAACAGAGGGATTATATCACATCGCCGGAGAAAATGCAAGAACTTTTTTCTTTTTATTTACCCCCTCTGCCCCGCGGCTCCTGCGGAGACGCTTGGCATCTCCCCCAAGGGGGCGATCTTGACAGCAAACGCAAACCCATGCGTAACAACAACCAACGAAATCCACGATAGCCGTCAGGATCGCCCCCATGGAGCCGAAGGCGGAATGCACTGGGGGAGATGTCGCCCCGGCGCAGCCGGAAAAAGGCGACAGAGGGGGTAAGAAATAATCATTCCACCGTGATGAACCTGCCGTCGCCGGGCTCCAGGGTCAGCGTCACCGCGCCACCGTTCTCATAGATGATTTTCTCCCCGCCGCCGTAGACCGTCACCGTTTTGCCCTGCGGGAAGCACACGGTGCAGGCTGCGGATTCCTCCTTCAGCAGCTCGTTCATGTTGGCGATCACATAGGCATTGCCGCCGCCCTGCTTCGCGTCAAAGCAGCCGACAACCAGCCCAGCCAGGGACAGCACGGGCAGGCGCTTCTCCCGTGGCAGACCGTTGGAGAGCACATTGGAGTAGGCGCCGGCCACCTTCAGGCTGTTGACGAGGTGCGCGCCGCGCCATTGGTATTCGCCATACTTCTTCGCGAAGGGCGCGAACTCGGCGTTGGCGGCCTGCACGGCGTAGTAGGTGGCGGTGGGCTCGCCGGCGGCGGTGAGCATGCGCGAGCCGTCGTCCCACCAGCCGTCCTGGAAGCAGGCGTAGATGATCGCCTTCGCGCCGAAGGCCATGCAGGCCCAGCCCTGCTGCAGCTGGTCGGACTTTTTGTTGGCCCAGCGCTTGTTGCTGCCGTCTTTATGGTCCACCTCGTTGCCCGCGGCCTGGGTGATGACCCACAGGTCCCGGTTCGTGTCGCGGGCAGCCTCGGCCAGGATGTCCAGGTTGTCCAGCCAGTCGCGGGAGGTGCCGTCCACGTTGTAGGGATAGTGGTCCACGCTGATGCAGTCGTTGTCGATGTTTTTGATGTACTCCCCCACGTGCCTGCGGTAGGAGTCGAGGTTTTCGGAGGCGTAGAGCGTCGCGGGCAGCAGGATCTTCCTCCAGAGCGGCACCGACGAATCGTCCTCGTTGTGGATGGGCAGCAGGTTGATATAGAGCATGCGGCCGGTGTCCAGCGAGTTATAATGGTCTACGAATTTGCTCAGGTCCTTGAAATGCGGGGTGAAGGGCTCGTCCACAAAGTCGTCGCCCCAGAGCGCCGGGTGCTTTTTGTAGTTTTCCCCGGTGAGGTTCATCCACCGCGCATCCTCCGGCAGGCTCATGAAGCTCGGGTTCCCGTTCCAGCCCTTGGCGACCACGCCGATGCCCGCCTCCCGGCACTTGTCCAGGAAGTCCTCGTTATCGGCCACCCAGCTGACCAGGAAATCCAGCCCGGCCTCCTTGGCCAGCGCCGGCAGGATGGCGTAATTTTCCGACAGGCCGTTGTTGTAGGCACCCAGCAGCAGCCTATCGCGGTCAAAGCAGTAATCGCGCTGCCCTGCGACAATCGCCCCCTCGCCGTACAGCTCCATCACCGACGACGAGACCCCTGTGACCAGCGCCACCGGCGTCAAAAGCATGGCCAGCAGCTTCAATAAAACGTTTAAGAATCGGTCCCACATAGCTGCGCCTCCTCCTTCATTTTTTGCGCCAACGCCCTGCGCTCGATCAGATCGCTTTCCACCTCTTGGGGGTCATGCGGATACCTGAACCACAGCAGGGCGGCCAGCCAAATCACCTCGCCCGCGAGCTTGCCCAGGTGCAGCAGCGGCCAGATCGATTTCAGGAAGCGCTCCGGCTGCTCCTCCACGGGGACGTCCCAGCCCTTGTAGCCGGTCCACTGCGTCACGGCGTTGCCGATCACGTTGCCGATGTTGTCCCGGATGAGCTTGTTGATCATGCCGTCCACCGCGGCGGTCATGCCCTCGCTGCGCTGCCCGGTCTTCCACTCCACATAGTCGAGCATCTGGAACTTCATCAACTCGTTGGGCACGGGGGACCACCTGTCGAAAAACTCCCTGCACATCTCCAGCGTCAACATGAGCAGCAGCCGCGGCCACGTGTTGTAGCCGATAAAGTACATCGCGGTGTGGGCGGCTATGAACACCATCGAATGGGCCCTGATGAACTTTAAATTGCCGCCGAATTTCTCCACCACCTTGATGGAAAGGGGCTGCAGCAGCACGCTGGGCAGGCCGAACGTGACATTCTTGAGCACATAGAGGACCTCGCCGCCGATATTCTTGCCCTTCAGCTGCATCTTCGGCAAGGGCAGGAAGCGGTAGAGGAAGATATAATCCGTCTTGGGCAGGAACATCTTCAGGAGGTTGACGGCGGTCTGCATCATGAACCAGCGGTTGTGCTTGACCACGGCGAAGCTCTCGCGGAAGGTGGGGCGGCGCTCAATTTCCTCCTCCGTTTGGTCCTCGCCCTTGACCTTGACCGTGAAGTCCACGCGCTGCTTGGCGAAGGAGGGCAGCCAGCGGCAGAACATCGTCAGCGGCGCGAAGATCAGCGCGCCGTAGATCATGATCTGATAGTCCGTCAGGCCGATCACGTCCTTCAGGCCCATGAAAAGCATGGGGAGCCCCGAGGCCGCCGAGGCCAGCTGGTTGCCGATGGTCTTGCACAGCTGCACGATGGCCCGTTGCTCGGTGTGCGGCGTGATGCCCGCCCAGATCTTCGTCTCGCTCACGGCGTTGGTGGTGCTGATGAGGTTGGCGAGCACGGCGATCGCTGTCCACTGGATGATGCGCTGGATCGGCGTCAAGCCAAAATTGAAGCATTGGAGCAGGATGAACACCGGGCTGAGCGTCGCGTTGAAGCGCATGATCCAGCGGTGCACCCGCTCGCCGTAGCGCCCCCTGTCCATGAACATGCCGATGACCGGGTTGCTCAGCCCATCCAGGGTGACGCGCGAGACGTCGTGCACGCTCTTCCAGTTCGGTGGGATCTTCCCCTCCCCCATGCCGATGTAGATCCGGTCCTTGATGTCCGTGTAGCCCTTCATGAAGCCCTTCAGGCCCTCGGCGAACAGCTGTATGCCGCCCTCCCAGGGGCGGATCTTCTCCTCGGGCAGGCCGGCGCCCCTCCACCAGGCAACGGGGTGGCGGATCGCCTCTATGGCCCGGGCCTTGTCTTCAGCGCTCATTTTTGCCATGGGCATTCTCCCTGTCTCTCAGCCCACTGCGTAAAAGCACCGGCGTAATTTGTCTTGAACCCGTAACAGCCCATCGTGACAAGCTCCGCCCACCACGCCGGGGTGTCCATCAGGTTGGCGAGGACCTCGACACCCCTCTCCCGCAGCGTGCGCACATCCTCCACGGTGAAGCGGCCGGGGTTCAGGCCGATTTCGAACAGGTCCATGCCCTCCATGTCCTCCAGGACGTCCCCGTCCACCCGGCGCAGGTTTGCCCCCAGGCGCAGGCCCGCGGGCTTGCCCTCCCGGGCGGCGTGGGCCTGCAGCTCCGCGATGTACAGCGGGTGCCCGGAGAACACGATGCAGCGCCGGGCGGCGGGGTGGCCGTCCAGCAGGCCGAAGACCGGCCGGGCCAACCCGCCCGCACAGATCTCAATCTCCGCCTCCAGCGATGCCGGGGCGCTGGCCGCCAGCCAGTCCAGGAAATCCGCGAGGCGCATCAGCTTTGCCATGCGCGGCTCCTGCGCGTAGGTGGCGGTATAGTCCCGGCCGAACTCCTGTCCCAGCACCCGCTCCGGCAGTAGCGCGAGGAACTCGTTTTCCGCGCCTTCGGGGGGCTCGCCGCCCAGGGTGTGGTTCGCGTAAGGGATCTCGACCCGGGCCAGCTCGTCCCAGGTGAGGCCCTCCACCCGGGCGTTGCTGTGCCCGGTGGGGTGCCCGCAGGTCAGGCGGGTCAGATTCGGGTCGTGGATCACGACCGGCACGCCGTCCCGGGTCAGGCGGATATCCAGCTCGATCCCCTCCAATCCCATGGCGGCGGTGGCTTCAAACGCGCCCAGGGTGTTCTCCGGCGCCGCCTGGGCGACGCCGCGGTGGGCAAACCGGCGGGGGAAAGCGTTCGGCATGGCGATACCTCCTCATGATTCTAGCCTTCGCCCAGTATAACACAGTCAGCCAGCCGAATCAATCCCCGCAGGGGCCATCCCGCAAAAAAATGTCTCCCCGGGGCTTGCTATCGCGCGGTTTCTGTGGTAGTATAGGAAATATTTTGGTGCAAGAGGACTTATATGGACACCTATTTGTTTCTGGACGACCATTGGATCGCCGATCAATCTGGCGTCACGCGCCGTTTTCACCGGGCGGAAAAGGAAGAGGGACCCCTCATGGGGAAGCGGGAGGGCGACACGGGCACCGGGCCCTACACCTTCGGCTGGGGCCGAAGGACGCCGCCCTGTACGGCCTGGGCCTGCGACTTCCACCTGGAGGGCGGCAAGTACCACGCCCTGTTTTTCAACTCGCCCGATGGCCTGCGCTGGAACACCGCATCCCGCGTGCGCTGCGACGCGCTGCCCGAAGACGACAACGGCGACACGCAGTGCGCCGCCTACCTCTATGACGAGAGCGGGCAGTACGCCCCCTACAATTACCTCGCCGCGCTGCTATACCGGCGCGAGTCTGGCGTCGACCGCGCCCACGTGCGCTTTCTCCGCTCACAGGATGGCGTGCACTACGAGCCCTTCCCGGGGGGCCCCGTATGGTATGGGCCGGGGGACGTGATGTGCTTCCTCTGGGACGAGACGAAGCAGCGCTATGTGGTCTATTACAAAATTTACGAGATCAAGGGGTTCACAAAGAGAGGCAAGCCCTTTTCAGCTCACTCGCCCAGCTTTGACGTGCGGAAGAAGAAAAAAGTGAGCGCGCGGGTCTCGGGCTGGCTATACCAGGGTGGCGATCTGACGAAGCCGATGGTGAAGACGAACGTGAAGCTGCGCTACGGCGGCGACACCAGCAACGACGGCGGCGGCGTGGGGACGGACCGGGTGCTCAGCCTCCGGCGGGTCATCGCCTACGCGGAGAGCAGGGACTTCCTGCACTGGGAGAACGAGCGGGTCATCATCACGCCGCCGGAGCGCGCGGCCCTCGGCGACCAGGGCTATGGCATCTGCGTGGCGCAGCGGCACGGCATGTACATCGGCATGTACCAATATTTCAACTCCCTGAGCGGCGTGATCGATCTCATCCTGGCCTGGTCGTATGACGGGGTGCATTGGAGCTTGAACTGGGACGACCGCATTTTGACGGCCGGCGAATCCGGCGCGTGGGACGCGGGCATGGTGTTCGGGCCGGAGTTCTTCGACACAGGGGATGGGCGCATGTGCCTGTACTACGGCTCCCTCGGTGTGGACCACAGGGTGCCGGACGGCGCGGCGCAGATCGGCGGCGTGGGCCGGGCCTGGCTGCGCAGGGACGGATATGCCTCCCTCTCCGGCGGTGCGGTCGAAACCGTACCCCTGACTGTGCGCGCTTCAAAGTTTTCCCTGAACATGCGCGGGCGCATTCAAATTGCAGTGAAAAGCCCCGGGGGCGATGTGCTGGCCTCGGGCGTGGCACGGGGCGACGGCTGCCGTGTCATCGCGCCCGTTGACATGCGTCCCTTCGCGGGGCAGGAAGTGGTCCTGTCCATGGATCTCACAGAAGGGGAAGTATTCAGTATCAGCCTATGAACAACCGCGAATACCGCGACAATCGCGAACGCCGCAATATCGCCATATTCCTGCTGTTCTCCGCCGTTTTCGGCGCGGCCACGAACATCTGCGCCGAGGGGTACATACAGGCGTACCTGATCGGGCTCGGCTTCGGCACGCAGGGCATCCGGAATTACGGCATCGCGGTGCAGGCCGCCTCCATCGCCGCGTACCTGCTGTCCGCGCGGCGGCCCTCCGGGATCAAGGAGCTGAAGGCAATCTATGCCGGCGCGGTTCTGTGCGCGGGAATTTTTCCGGCGGCACTGGCAGCGGCCGGACGCGGCATGCCCTCCGCCGCGCTCCATGCCACCGTCCTGGGCGCCGCCGCGCTTTACGGCTTCCTCACGGCCATCCGGGCCGCCACCGAGTTCAACATGGCCCCGCGCCTCTTCGCCAGGCGCCTGTACGGCTCCGTCACCGGCAAGGCCTCCGTGATCGGCGGCCTTGTGCCGGTGGGCATCTCCCTGGGCGCGGGCCTGCTGCTCCGGCGGGAGCGCGCGGGGACGTACCAATTTTTATTTTGGGTATCCGCCGCGGCGTTTCTCGCCTCCGCGCTGTTTGTCCTGTTGTACCGGCTGGAGGGGGACGCGCAGGCGCCGGCCCGCGTGTCCTGGCCCGATGTGCTCCGGTCGGCCGTCTCGCCGCGGTACGCGGCCAGGCTGCTGCCCCACCTGCTGCGCGGCGTGGGTATGGCGGGCATGTATTATATTGTCCCCTCCGCCCTGAAAAACATCAGCCTCTCCGAGGGCGAGAGCACGCTCCTGATCGTCATCCCGGTCCTGTCGACCATCGCCGGCAGCTTCCTCTACATGCTGTTGAGCAGGCGGGCCAAATCCGGGGCGATCACCTTCTTTTCGGTGCTCGCCTGTTCCCTGCTGATGCCGCCGCTGTCCATCCTGTCCAACAAAGCCCTATTCTTTATTTTGTACCTCCTTTTCTTCGTCTCCAATATCGTGTCGCAGCTGAGCATCCCCACGGGCGTCCTGCGCTCCACCCCGGACGGCGAGCTCGCATTCATCTCCCCCATGCGCCTGCTGCTGATGAGCGCCGCCAGCTCGCTGTTCATCTTTCTCTTTGGGCTCTGCCTGCAGGCCGTCCCGCCGGTCTATATCATGCTGCTTTCCGGCGCGGTGTTCGCCGCCTGCGGGGCCATCTACAAAAACCAGTTTGACGACCACTTATAACCATACAGGAGGGAAACCCATGGGAAACCGCGAGCCGGTCCGCATCGGCGGCAGAACCGAGCTGTTCATCGACGATTACTTAATCGCAGACGTTGAAAACGCGCATTTAAAGCTGCACCCGCCACGGCGCGAGGAGATCGTCCTGACCATGGATCGACCCTGGGAGGGGCCGGGCAGCGGCGTGTATTCCACGGTGTTCCGTGACGGCGAAACCTACCGCATGTACTACCGCGCCACCGCCCCAGACAATGAGGGCGGCGACCGGGGCGCGTCCCAGTTTTGCTGCTGTACGGAGAGCGCGGACGGCATCCATTGGGAGCGCAAAAGCCTCGGCCTGGTGGAGTTCCACGGCAGCATGGACAACAACATCGTCGTGGCCGGCGTGGAGGCCCACAACTTTTCCCCCTGGCTGGATGAAAACCCCGCCTGCCCACCGGATGAGAGATACAAGGCCGTCTGCGGCCTTTCACCCCACGGGCTGATGGCGTACAAGTCCGCCGACGGTTATGCCTGGGAAAAGCTGCAGAAGGCGCCGGTCATCACCCAGGGGGAATTCGATTCGCACAACGTGTGGTTCTGGGACACCAGGGCCCGCCTGTACCGATGCTACTCCCGCTACTGGGCGGGCAGCTGGTCCGGCATCCGCGCCATACAGAGCTGCACCTCCGCCGATTTCCGCCACTGGGGCGCCCAAATACCCCACAGCTATGCCTGCGATGCGCCTTTGGAGCACTTCTACACCAACGCGACCGTGCTGTGCCCCGGCGCGGAGCACCACACCCTTTCCTTCCCCATGCGCTTTGTCCCCGACCGGAAAAAATGGGAGGACTACCCAGAAGCGGGGGTCTCCGACGCGGTGTTCATCACCAGCCGCGACGGCACGCACTTCGACCGCACGTTCACGGAGCCGTGGATCGCCCCCGGCCCGGACCCGCGCAACTGGACGCAGCGCAACTTCATCACGGCCTGCGGCATACTGGAGACTTCTCCCGAGGAGTTCTCCCTGTACGTCAACGAGCACTACCAGTGGGACGACGCGTACATCCGCAGGTACACCGTGCGGCGGCACGGCTTTGGCTCCATGCACGCGGATATCCGCGGCGGCACGTTCACGACCAGGCCGCTCGTGTTCGACGGCGGCGCGCTGCGCCTGAACTACGCGACCTCGGCCGTGGGCAGCGTCCGCGTCGGCATTTTGGGCGACGAGCGGAGCATTGACCGCTGCGACGCCATCTATGGCGACGAGCTGGACAAACAGGTGACCTGGGGCGGCAGCGGCGACCTGTCGGCGCTGCGGGGCAGGTCTGTCCGGCTGGTTGTGGAGCTCAGGGACGCCGACCTGTTCGCGCTGCGGTTTGTATGAACTCATGAACTTTTTTCACAAAAAAGAAGATATTTCCTGTAAACATTCGACAAATAAAAGGTTGACTTCCCCCGCAATAGGTGGTAAAATAATACAAAAAACACGGCGTTCCAAAACAACGCTGTGTGTATTTTGTGGACGACGGAGGAGTAACTATGCGGAGCCAATCGAGCAAGATGAAAACGGCGTTGATCCTGGCCCTGTGCGCATCCATGCTGCTGACCGCGGCGATACCGGCCGCGGCCGCGCAGAAAATCTCCAACCCGGGCAACTTCGGCAAAGTAGACGGCATCGCAAAGGACCGCGGCGTCGGCAAGCACAACAGCTACGCCTGGTGCGCTGAGCTGTTCGCGCAGGCGGATGCGGATTACCTGTGGGTGGGGACGAACCGGGACATGGGGCGCACTCTGCTGGGCCAGGCCGGCCACGTCGTGGAGGGCATGGAGGGCGATGACCTGGCGTTTATCGCGGACTTCATCGGAACCTGGGTCGGGCTCCCGTCCAAATCGCCGGACAGGATGGGGAAGATCTACCGCCAGCGCGCGGCGGACAACGACGCCCCCTGGGAGCTGATGTACGAGAACCCTGCGATCAACGGCTACCGCCGGATGATTTTGTTCCAGGGCTATTTATACGTCTGCGCCGGGCTGACCAACACGCCGGAGTACGACTACTCCATCATCCTGCGCTTCCCGTCCGATTTCAAGGCGGGCGACGAACCGGAGATCGTCCTGTGGGAGGACCTGCCGCAGGCGCAGGAGGGCGGCACGGAGGTCATGGAATATTTCCGTGCGGCCTGCGTGTACGAGGGCAAGCTGTATATCGGCACCTTTGACTCCAAAATCTATGTGACTGACGGCACAGGCCTGGCCGACCTCACGCCGAAGCAGGGCGCGAAAAGCACCGGATGGGAGCTGTTCACGGACCTGAAGAGGCATCCGGATTATCCGGACGACGCCGCCTTTTGGCCGAACACGAACTACATCTGGGACCTCATCGGGTTCAACGGCTCGATCTACGCCTTTGTCACCAACGCGGGCTTCAACGTGTTCAAGCTCACCCCGGGGAAAGGCGGCCCCAAGATCAAGCAGATCGTCGGTGGCAGCGCGGGCGCGAAATACCCGGATGGCATCGGTATGGAGGGGCTCATCGCGGCCTCCCCCTTCCTCGCCTCGTTCGGCGGCAAGGACTATGTCTATGTCTCCACCTTCGACAACGGTCCAATGGTGCTGGGTGGCCTGGCCCAGGGGGAGTTTGACAGCGTCTTCAATCACCTGGCCTGCCCCCCGTCGATCTTCCGCTTTGACGCGCGGGACAATTGGGAAGCCGTGGTGGGCGATACCGCCGGGAAGTTCGTCACGAAGGATAAGGCGGGCAACCCGCTGCCGGTGATTGGGAACCAGCGGGCAGGCTTCTTCACGGGCGATGACGCCAAACGGAACACCTCCTCCACCCACTATGTCTGGTGGATGGCGCAATACGATGGCAAGCTGTATGCGAGCACCTGGGATTTGAGCGTCTTTAAGCGCAATATCGTGTCGATGAGCGGCCTTTCCCTCCTGCTCGCCTTTATCAACGGCGCCGACCTGGGGCTGCTCCCGGCGCTGGAGGCTGTGGAGGGCGCCCAGGGCGTCCCCGGATTTTTTGGCGCGCTCGGCAACGTGCTGAAGCTGCTCGCCGCCAGCGTGGGACCCATGGTGCGTGGCTTCTTCGAGGCCATACCGCTCCTCTCCCATGTCGTGGCGTATAACGAGCGGACCGACCCCGGCGGCTTCGACATCTTCGTCAGCGAGGACGGCGTGAACTTCAGCCCCGTGACGGTCAACGGCCTCGGCAACAGCGAAAACTACGGCGGGCGCGTACTGCTGCCCACGCAGTACGGCCTGTTTGTCTGCACGGCCAACCCCTTCGGCGGCGGGCAGGTCTGGCGGCTGGACGACATGAGGCGGGAGCTGCAGCCGAACATCCCGGCGGTGGTCCGGCTCGGCGTCGGCGGGACCTTCAGGGCCTCCCTGCGCGGCCTTGCCATGCCCCGCGGCGCGGCGGCCACGATGGAGGGCACAGGCGAATACGCGCAGATCAAGCTTGAGAAGCGCTCGGCGGGGATCCTCATCGACACGCAGAATAAAGTGAAACTGGTCGGCCGCCAATACATCGAAACGCGGGTACACAAGCTGGTTCCGACGCAGATGTATGATGTGGTCTTCACGGGCGAGAAGGCGGGCGCGCAGGATGTGACGCTGCGATTCATCTGGGATGACATAGAAGTGGCCAGGACCATAAGGGTCATCGTCACGGGCTAGAGCAACCGGACATGAAGAACCCCCTGAAAGCGGCCGCTTTCAGGGGGAGTTGCGCAGCGAAATGCCGCTGTGCGTTATTCGCTTTCTATCTCTGCGGCGCGGTATGCGATTGCCTCTATCTCCACCCAAGTGCCCTTCGGCAGGGCAAGCACCGCCACGCAGGAGCGGGCCGGTTTGCTTATAAAATGTTCGGCGTACACCTCATTGAACGCGGAAAAATTCTGCATATCAGTCAAAAAGCACGTCGTCTTCACAACATCGTTGAGGCCGCAGCCGGCGGCGGCCAACACCGCTTTCAAATTTTGAATCGCCAGCTCGGTCTGCTCCTTGACCCCGCCGTTCAACAATTCGCCTGTTGCAGGCACCAGAGGTATTTGCCCCGATGTGTATACCATGCCATTCAAGGCGATGGCTTGGGAATACGGCCCTATGGCAGAGGGGGCCTCTTTTGATGTGATGATTTCCATGATTGCTCCTCCTTAATCTCTAGATCTCTAACAGTACCGCTTGAATGACAGCTTCTCGATGTCGATCCCCTGTTTTTCATTCCTGATCATCCGCGTGATGATCTCGCCGGTGACAAGGGCCAGGCTGACGCCGTCCCCCTCATGCCCGGCCGCGATATAGAAGCCCGGAAGCTCCGTTTCGGAGACGATGGGGAAGTGATCGGGCGTATATGGGCGAAGGCCGGTATACGCCCGGATAATTTTGATGTCCTTCAGCACGGGGAAAAAGTGCTGGGCCCGTTTGGCAAGGGCGCGCATGACGTTGAAATCGCAGTTCATGTCCCAACCGGCAAAGCGGCGGCTGCTGCCGATCAGGAAATTGTTGTCCCGGGTGGGCTCAAAGACCATCGCGACGCCATATTCCTCAATGTCCGCGTCCACATGCCGCTCGTATTCGCCCCCCTGCAGTTTGATCATCAAATAGGTGAACTCGACTACTCTCCGCCGGGCAAATTTAAAAGTCTGCTCGCCCACGAGGATTTGCCCCTGGCGCGGCTCAATGGGAATTTGGAGGCCGACCATCGCGCCGATCCCCTTGGCCCAGATGCCGGCGGCGTTGACGACGGTGTCCGTAAGGATGTCGCCGTTCGTCGTGCGGACCCTTGCAATGCGGTGATCGGCCCCGCGGTCGATGCCGATGACCTTCGTATGCGTCATCACCTGCGCACCCAGGCGTTTTGCGCCATGCACCAGCGCAAAGCAAAGCCCCGGCGGATAGACGGACCCGTCGCACAGGGTATCGATGGCGCCGATGACGGAATCTGCGAGATTCGGCTCCATCTCGTGGACCTCGCGCTGGTTCAGCATGTGGATGGGAATACCGCAATCCGCCAGCCCTTTGCAGTATTTTTCCGCGGCCGCCATCTCCGCGTCGTTCTCCATGATGAGGAGGCTGCCCTCCCGCGTCCACTCAAAGTCGTAGCCGATCTCGTCGGCGACAATCGGATATAGATCCTGGCTGCGCTTGGCGAGGTAGGCGTCATACCCTGGCATCTTGTCCGAAACAAACACGTTGCCGTCGCAGTGGCTGGAGGTTCCGCTGGCGATGTCGTTTGCCTCAACCAGGATGGCCTTGACGCCCGACTTCGCCAGCGTATAAAAGACAGCCGTGCCGATCAGGCCGCCGCCGATGACAACAACGTCCGCGCGTCTATCCATTTTGCTTCCCTCCGATTTCTGAGAATGTGACGGGCCGGACGGGGGGGCGGTCCGCCGCCGGGAGAATCTCCGCAGGGCCGCGGCCGAGCTCCTCTGCGATCATCCGGGTGATGATTTTCCCGCAGCTCTTCCCCTGGCAAAGCCCCATGCCCGCCCGCGTCCTGCGCTTCACCTCCGTGACAGAGCTTGCGCCCTGCTCGCGGATCGCCCTGCGGATCTCCTCGGCGGTGATCTCCTCACAACGGCAGATCAGCACATCGTCGGGCAGAAGGCTGCCCGGCTGCGCGGCTTCCGGGGAGACGCGCACCATGGGCGCGCCGAGCCTGCGGATGCTGCGGACCGAATCCGCGTATTCCTTCGGCACGGCGATGGTAACGACGGGGGTATGGTCCTGTTTTTTGATGTTGAGCACCTTGATCACCGTGGCCTCGCACACAAATTCGCAGGCACGGTTGACCGCCTGGACGGTGTCGCCCGGTTTGGGCAGCGGGAGATATTCATAGGGGAAACTGACGGTAGCTTCCACCGGGCCGTATGTCTTATCCACAATGAAGATGGCCAGTCCCGGGCACTGGGCGACGCAGACACCGCAGCCGGTGCATTGATCCTCCGAAAGCGTGGGACAATTGGTGATCGGGCTGCCCACATGGATCGCGCCGAAGAGGCAGGCGTCCTCGCAGGGGTTGCACGGAATCTCCTGCACGCACTCCAAAATGGCCACGGGGCCTTTTTCAAACCTGTCCTCGGCGGGCCAGCCGTTGGCCGCGCGTATTTCCTCCATGGACGGATACCCGTCAGTCAGAATGCCGCTGCTGCTCATGCGCATATCCCTCCCTCAACAATTCGATTTTTCGCGTCCAACCGCCTCTCCCCAAAGGGGCCCTGCCGCAGGGCGGTCAACCGGTCGCGAATGACCTGTTTTTGCGTCTCCGCCTGCGCGTGCTCAAGAAGCCCTAAGCTCTGCGCGATGGCGACGCCGGCCAGGCGACCCTCGTCGATGGCGGTGTTTGCCTCCTCCACGCCGGCCGTGTCGCCGGCGACATAGATGCCCGGCACGGAGGTCTCCATATCCGCGTTGTGCAGGGGCATCCAGCCGCCCAGCTCCGGGATAAACTCGTGCTTGACGCCGCGCATCCAGGCGAGCTCCGTCATCGGCCGCAGCCCGGCCGCAAGGCAGATGACGTCCGCAGCCAGCTGTTTTTCCGTGCCGGGAACCGGCTGGAATTTTTCGTCCACAGCGACAATCACCGCCCGCTCCACGCGGCCTTCGCCCTCCGCCCGCAGGATGGTGTGGCCCAGGTAGAAGGGGACGCCGGCCCGCCGGACCTTTGAGGCGTGGACGCCGTAGGCGCCGATCCTCGGCATGGCCTCCACAATGCCCACAACCTCCGCGCCGGCCTGCACCAGCTGATACGAGACGATGACGCCCACATTGCCGCTGCCGACCATCAAAATTTTCTGGCCCGGCAGCACGCGGTTCACGTTGGTCATCGTCTGTGCCGCGCCCGCGCCCATCACGCCCGGCAAAGTCCAGCCGGGAAAGCTGATGGCGTTTTCGGAGGCGCCCGTGCATACAAGCACCCGCTGGGCGTCGACGGTTATCGTGGTTCCATCCCGCAGGACAGCGACCTTTTTTTCGGGGAACAGCCCGATCACGGCGCTGTTCAGCCAGATCTCGACCCCCAGCCGCTGCGCGTCCGCAAGCATCTGCCTCCCGATGTCGATGCCGCGCACGCCCGCGTCATGCGCTTTGGAGCCAAAGAATTTATGTATCTGCTTGAAGAGCTGGCCGCCCGGGCTTTTGTTTTCGTCGATCAGCAACACCTTCCCGGGGGCGAGCTTGGCGATTTCGATCGCCGCGGAGAGCCCGGCGGGGCCTCCGCCAATGATGACGACGTCCCTTTTCATGGCGTATCCACCTTCTTTCCGGCGAAGCCGTCCTGTGTCTCGATGACCATCCCTTCGGTGACCTGCGTAATGCACGTGCGCACATTTGGAACCCCGTCCACTGTCATCACACAGTCCGTGCATTGGCCGATACCGCAATAGATGCCTCTCGGCTCATGGCGCTTTGCCGTATACCGGTGGGTTTTCAGACCGTTGGCAAGCAGGGTTGCCGCGATGACCTCCCCCTTTTTCGCTTCATAACGCCGCCCATCGATATAGACGCTTATCGTCTCCAAGCTTGTGTCATCCCCTAAAATCGGATGGCTTGTTACCCGCATAAAGTTACGCTCCTTTCAGTGTTTTCTCCCGTTGTCTATTATATCCCAGGTAATTCACCTTGTCAATCAAATAAACGGGGGCCCGCTGAAAATGAAGCATTTCAGCAGGCCCTGTCTTTTGGTGTGGCGGTTTTCAAATCACGGCGCCAGCTCCTCCGGCACAAGCCACATCATCGCCGTGATCTCCCCGGCCTCGTCCCGGTGGAACGCGCCGATAAAGAAGCCTCCTGTGGGGGAGTAGAAGCGCTCCCGGCTATAGCCCTGCCCGTCAAACTCCATTTCGCGCACGATGCGGTCCGGAGCGTCCACCGCCCATGCGCAGTCCTCGCCCTCATAGGAATAGGTGTAGCTGATTTTGCCCTCGCTATCCGGGGTACAGGCCTTCACGGAGTCCTTCAGCAGGGTGCATTTCTCCAGCGGGATGTCGGACAGGGACTGCAAAAAGGCCAAAAAGTCGTTCGGCACGGTTGTGTCCATGGGCGTCGCATTGCGGGCGGCTTGCTCCAGCAGCTCGGCGGCGCGTGCCGGGTCAGCCTTGGATTTGTCGAGGGGCAGCTCGAACAGCGCACGGGTGCCCTGATACGCCGGGCTTGGACTGTGGTTCCCGGTAGCCTCGTCGTAGAGGTACTGCTCTTCGGACCATTCCGCTTCTTCCGACACATTCAGAAACACCTGCCGATCGGCGAAGGGGAATAATTCATTACAGTTGAACAGGTAATACAGCACGCCGTCACGCACGCTTCCGATGCCGCCGCCGCTCCCGATATAGTGCTGCCGGGGATCGACCCCCTGGATCAGCGGCCAGGCGCTGAAGCACGGCAAACCGGTCAAATCAGCGGGCAGTGGCGTGCCATCCTTCCGGCGTATGGCGATGGCGGCGAAAACCTGGTCCGTGTCGTTCGTGACCGGCTTGCCGTCGGCGATCATGGTCATGACCGAGAAATTTTGCGCAGGGGCGATGCCCAGCAAAGTGATCTCGTAATCGCCGGAAGTTTTGGTTTCGTTGATCTCCACGGCATCAAAGACCACCAAGCCACCGGGGTCGTGAAATGCCTTGGCGATCTCTGGGTCGAACCATTCGGCAACCTCCCTCGCTGTGAGCAGCTTCACCGCGGCAAAAACCGAGACCGCGAGAACACAGGCCAGAGCGGCGGCTATAAGCGCCGCGCGAAGATATTTTTTGCGGGTTGGCATCAAATTTCCTCCTTCGTTGGGTTGTTCGGCGGTATAGCTGCGCTCAATGATCCGGTCCAGCATGCGTCGCCGCGCCGCCTCATCCGGGTTGATTTTGTCCCAGGACGTCTTGATGTTATGCATCAAAATCACCGCCTAACTTTCTTTTTAGTAGGATTCTGGCTTCGTGAAGGTGGTTCCTGACAGTCGATTGCGGTCTGTGGAGGATCGCCGCGATTTCCGCGCCGGTATAGCCCTCGTAATAGTACAGGTACACCGCCGTTTTGTACTTGTCCGGCAGGCCCAGCACCGCTTCCAGCGTGCCGTCGACGTCTGCGGTCGCGCCGTCGTGCAGGTGGTCGTATTCCTCCAGGGGCTCGTTCCTGCGCCACCAGTGCTTCAGGCTGTTTTTGCACACATTTCCTGCCGTGCGGATCAGCCAGGCCTTCTCATGCGCCTCGCTCTCGAACGCCGGGCCGGATTGGATCATCCGGCAAAACGTGTCGGACACGGCGTCCTCGGCGTCGGCGGGGTTTTTCATGTAAGCGAAGCAAAGGCGGTAGACGCTCTGCACATGGCGCTGGTAGATGTCCGCAATCTCTTTGTCTGTACACAACAAAGGATCTGCCATTGGATGACCTCCCTTCACATTGAACTCTTGGGAGTTCATTAGGAATACAATCCAGGGACGGGGTTTGTCGGAAATTTTTTATTTTTTGATATCATTTCAAAATAAACCGATTTTTCCTGTACTCGATCAAGCCATCCCGTTTCATCCGCGCCAACTCGTGGGAGAGCGCGCTGCGTTCGACGCAGAGGAAATCGGCCCATTCCTCGCGGTTGAAGGGGATGGTGATGTTGCGGCCCTGCCCCGGCACAAATGACGCGAGATGGCGCAGCACCTTCGCCCGGACCGATTTCAGGCTGATAAGCTCCATGCGGTTTTGTAATTGAAGATTTTTGTCCGCGGTCAGCCGGAGCAGGTTTTCGATGAGTTTCGTATGTTGGGCACAGAGGCTCGGGCAAGTGTGCAGTATGCGCTGATATGGCAACAGCAGTACGGCCGAGTCAACATTCGCCAGCACCGTGACCGGGCTTTCCGCAACCCCGGCGCAGCACAGCGCCTCGGCGAAAATTTCTCCCGGCGCCACGGCGGCCAACAGCGAGCGGTTGCCGTCGTAATCCTCCCGCAGGATGTGCAGCCGCCCGGCCAGCACGACGCCGATGCATTCGGGTTTTTCGCCCGCCAGCAGAACGATTTCACCCTTTTGTATCTGCTCTGTTTTCACGCCGATGCAGCGCAGCATAGGCTCCAACGCGGCCTCGCCGATGCCCTGAAACAATAAATTTTTCAAAGAAATCTCCCTTTCGTGGTTATGACCACGGAATTCTTGCTTTTAGTATAATATACTTGAAGCACAAAATCAAGAGGAGGTTTTTGCGATGCTTAGAAAAATCATTCGGATTGACCGGGAAAGGTGCAATGGCTGCGGCCTGTGCGCCGCCGCCTGCCACGAGGGGGCCATCGGCATGGCGGACGGCAAGGCGGTGCTGTTGCGCGACGACTACTGCGACGGTCTGGGCGACTGCCTGCCGGTCTGCCCCACGGGCGCGATCACCTTCGAGGAGCGCGAGGCCTTGGCGTACAACGAGGCGGAGGTGAAAATGAATATGGCGCAAAAAGAGCCCCTGCCCTGCGGGTGCCCCGGAACCCAAGCGCGCGCCCTTGAGCGGAAGGAAGCCCCCGCATCCCCCGGCCACTGTTCCCCGATCCCGGATTCCTGTCTGCGGCAGTGGCCGGTGCAGATCAAGCTGGTCCCGGTCAACGCGCCGTATTTCGACAACGCCAACCTGCTGGTGTCCGCCGACTGCGCCGCCTACGCCTACGGGAATTTTCACGCCGATTACATGAAAAATAAAATCACCCTCATCGGCTGCCCGAAGCTCGACGAGGGCGATTACAGCGACAAGCTGACTGCCATTCTGGCAGGGAACAACATCAGGTCGGTGACGGTGGTCCGCATGGAGGTGCCCTGCTGCGGCGGGATCGAAAACGCCGTAATAACAGCGCTGCGAAACAGCGGCAAGATGATCCCCTGGCAGGTGGTGACGATTTCAACGGATGGGCGGATTTTGGATTAGGCGGCTATTCCGTATCGTGCTCTCGCCGCCCCACCAGCCCCACGCGCCATCGCCCGCCGTGACGCGGTAGGTTTTACCGGGCGTCAGCCCCGTCAGGCGGGCCGTGTGCTTCAGCGCGGGCTGCGTGCGGCCCAGCAGCTTCACAAGACCTAAATCGAGCTGCTCCGCCGTGACGTCCTCCGCCTGGCTGCTGATGGACGCCTTCACCTCCGGCGCGGGATTTCCGTCTTTGTCTGTGATGATCAGTTCCGGTGTGCAGGCGCTTTGCCTTGTATACCACGTAATTTCGGCGCAGGCCAGGCCCCTGGCGGCGACGCTGAGGTCCTGCGGCAGACGGAACGTATCGGGATCGGTGGGCACTTCGACAGGGCCGCCGTAGACCAGCAGGCCGTCGGGGCTGCCGGTGGGCGAGCGCCTGGTCACCACGTCCACGGCAAAGCGGTAGATCGACGCCGACATGGCCTCCCGGACGGACGGCCCAATCGCCAGATCCAGCAGCGGCAGCACGCCGTTGCCGAGGCTGCCGAGGAGCTCCGATACGGCGAAGTCAAGCAGCTGATCCAGCAGTTCGCCGCTGCGCATGCGCCGCAGCGCATCGAGCAGGAAGGGGTCGTCGGCGAAGTCGAGGGTCTTCCCCATCAGGTACACCAGGGCGGAATTGGCCAGGTCCTCGACGGTGCCGGGTTTGTCGGGGTCGCCGAAGCCATATGCCCCGATGAAGCGCGTGCAGGGGAGCTCCGAAACCGGCAGGGCAAGGGCGTCGTCGACAAACTGGTCGACGAAGCCCGCCAGGTCGATGCCCAGGGCCTTCACAGGCGCATCGATACCCAGGTTGCCCAGGATGCCCATCACCCCGCCGCGGGCCATCGCCTTGACGTAACCGGCCAGGCCATCGCCGTCCGCGCTGCCGAAGGTCAGGCCGAACAAGGTGCCGTAATAGGGCTGCGGGTAGGGGGGCGGGGCGTTCAATGGCACGGAATGGGAGCGGACATCCACTTCTGTCTTACCTCGTGCGGTGCTGAACTTCACCGTGCGGTAGCCGCCGGGGAAAGCGGCGGTGGAGGCCGTGCAGATGTCGTACAGGGGTTCGCCCCGGTCGGACACACGCATGGCGATTTCGCTCAGGTGCAGATGCCCGGAGAAATAGAAGTGCATCCCGGCGTCCGCGAAATCCTCGCCGATCCCGCGCACATCCCTGAAGCTGAAGTTGCCCATGAGGGCCTCCTGGCCGCCGATCTGCTCGGCCAGGCTGTGGTGCCCCATGCCGATGGGGGTTCTGCCCGCAGCCCTTGCCTCTTCGCACTGCCTGACGACCCACGCCCGCAGGTCGTCCTCGCCATATGCTTCGCCGCCGTCCAGACGGTGCAGGTTTGTGTCAATGGCGATCAGGCGATAGCGCTTGCCCAGGTCGGCGGCGTAGGACAGCGTACCCTCGAAGCGCTCGCAGCCCGGCAGGTCGTAGCCCAGCTTGCCGTACATCGCAAGGAATTCCTCGGGCGAGAGATTGCGCGCCGTCTCTCTCACGCCGGAGGAATAGTCGGCGGCGAGACCCATGTTGACGTCGTGGTTGCCGGGGACCACCGCCACCTGCACGCCGGTTTCCCTCTCGAATTTCTCCAGCATCCGCGCGACGCGGGCATGGCCCTCGTATTCGCCCTCGCGGGTCATGTCGCCGGGGATCAGCAGGAATTCGATCTGTTCAGCCTTTACGCGCTTTTTCAGCGCCGCCAGCGCCGAGACGAACAGGGTCTGGGCGTGCTCGATCGACCTGCCTATGGTGGCGTTGTCCTCCCGGTAGGCCTCATTGAAGCCGCCAGTCATCTCGTCGGGGTAGAAATGGGGGTCCGCGATCACCGCCATACGCAGTACAGCGCCTCCCGCGGGAGCGTTCTTCGCGGCGGCCGGCAGCGGCAGCAGAAGAAGGACAGGCAGCAGCAGCGCGGCGAATCTACGCAATGTCTTTTTCATGGATAAGCACCTCTTCACTGAGCGTGTCATTGCAACTAGTCTACCATAGACCCACCCTTTTTGCAATCCCTGCCCGTTATTTTTTGGCCATCCATTGCATAGGCCTCCCGGGTGTGATATAATCGCTATAAGCAATAGAATTGCAAGGAGGCTGTCAGCTATGTCAATTCAAAAACGTTTCCTCAGCGCGCTACTGGCGCTGGTCCTTCTATGCGGTATCGGAGCGCCGTCGGCGCTGGCCCTTGAGCCAACCGCGCCGTCCCTGAGCGAGGCCTCCGGCGATTTTGACAAAGACGCGTCCACGGACATCACCTTTGCCATCGGCTGGGGCGACGCCGATGGCATTGCCGCCGTCAGCTACGGTGGCCGGGCCCTCGTGTACGGCGACGATTACACGGTCTCCGGCGACACGCTCACGGTCAAAAAAGAATTTCTCTTTGCCCAGCGCTTGGATACGCAGGCCCTTGACGTCACGTTCAACGACGCGGCGGCCACCCGGTGCAGCCGGGACGTCCGCGTATTTTTCGATACGCAGGTGTGGATCACCACGCTGCACCCCTGGCTGCGCTTTCATCCACCGGGCGCCGTCACGATCAACAACCAGGCCGCGTATGACGATTTCGCCGAGTTCCTCAGCGATACGTCCAACTGGGAATACGTCGCGGAAAACATCGACGCGATCGAGTTTCTGGCCGCCACAACGAACTCCATCATTATACCGGACGAGGTCGTCACACAGTTCTGCGATATGGTCAAGGGCGTCAACGTCAAACGGGCCGCTGAGGGCAAGAAGAACCTGCAGATCTCCTTCCAGGTGGGCGGCATACTGGCCTATGCCGGGGCCGGCCCGAAGGGCTCCTACGATGAGGCCTATTACTGGTTTGAGCGGGGGGCGGGCGAGGGCCTCGTCAGCGCCATCCCGCGCATGAAGGCGCAGGGCGTGTACGCCGATTTCATCCACTTCGACGGCACGATCTCCCGCGCGACAGGCAACCAGGCCGCCGCCTCAGACAAAAACCCCAGCCCCGCTTGCCCCTTCATGACGCAGGCGCAGGCGGTCGACGAAGTGATCCATCTCATGCAGATTTACCAGGATTACTACGCGGATGTGGGCCATGAGGTAAAATTTATCTATCTGTTCAACTTCCCGAATCACGGCTGGAAGGGCGAAAGGGCCGTCATGTTCGACGGCTCGGGCTACAGCGACGCGTATTCGGACATGATCGCCCTTGACCGCGCCGCAAGGGCCGCCAGAGTGCCGCTTTTGGGCTTTACCCTCGATTCGCCCTACAATTACAGCGGCCGCAACGGCGTCGACACCCTTGAACGGCTGCGGTCCTTCGAGGCGCAGGCCGCCGCCCTGGGCTATACCACCGGGATCATCTTCAACACCGAGCCGGACGGCGTGAAGGGCGATACGAGCGAGTATTACTATAAGGAATCCCTGAAGTTCATTGAGGCGTATGAGAGCGGCGGCGGCAGGCCCAACATCTATCACGCCATGTCGTGGTACAACACCGCCCCGGCGTCGCACCTGCCTGAAACCAACCCCCGCACGCTGACCTATCAGGCCAAGGCGTTCATCGACCACGTCAAATGCGGCGTCCCGGTCCACCAGTTGGGCGACCCCGGCTGGTTTTATAGCATCGCGCGCACAAATGAGTTCTTCTGGCGGCGCCTGGTGAACATCCTCACCCTAAGCTTCGTATACAGGGAATACCAGAGGGTGGAGATCGGCTACGCCGCCCGCGAAGACTTAACCGTGGAATACTACGTCGGCGAAAAGGGCCTGGACCCTCTGGAAATCTCCGAAGACGACTGGGCGCCCTATACCGGCCCCTTCTATATCCACCCGGGCTTCTTCTTCGGCCTGATTAATCCCAAGACGGTGTATGTGAAGGTCACGGACGGCGCTCACCCGACGGTGTACACATCGAAATAGCGGGGTTCATACCAAACGGGCCGCCCATTCCGGGCGGCTCGTTTTTATGATGGAACAGCCTAGCATGCATCAACGGGTTCCGCCGCTTCTTCCTTTATCTTTGCCGCCAGCGCCCTGCGCTCGACCAAGTCGGCCTCCACCTCCTTCGGGTCATGCGGGTACTTGAACCACAGCAGGCCAATCAGCCATATCGCGCTGCTGATGAGCGGCCCGATGTGCATCAGCGGCCAAATGGTGTTGAGGAACTGCGCGGGCTGCTCCTCCTTGGGGATGTCCCAGCCCTGGTACTGCGTCCACTGGAGCCACAGGTTGCCCGTCACGGTGCCGATGTTGTTTTTAATGAGCTTGTTGATCATGCCGGAAACCGCCATCGTCATGCCCTCGCTGCGCAGGCCGGTTTTCCACTCCACGTAGTCGAGCATCTGGTAGTCCATGACGCCGCTGGCCACGGGGTTCCACTTGTTGAAGATGTCCTGTATCATCTCTATCGTGAACATGATCATCAGCTTGGGGAAACTGTTGTAGCCGACAGCGAATTTCGCCGCGGTCGCGGCGATGTCGATGGCCGTCTTCCAGCGCCGGAATTTCAGTTCGCCGCCGAGCTTCTTGATGTATTTCCCCGCGAAGGGCTGCAAAAACGTGCCCGGGTTGCCCATGATGGTGTTCTTGATGAACAGGAGCAGCTCGCCGCCGATCTCCTTGCCCCGGTAATTGATCTTCGGCAGCAAAAAGCGGTAGAGAAACATGCCGTCCGTGCCGGGAAGCGCCAAGGTGATGAAGCCGATGATGGTCCCCATCATCCACAGCCGGTTGTGTTTCACCACCGCCAAGCTTTCACGAAAGCTGGGCGGCTTCTCGGCCTCCTCCTGCGTCTGGCCCTCGCCCTTGACCTTTACGCTGAGATCCACGCGGGTCTTTGCGAAGGAGGGCAGCCAGCGGCAGAAAAGCGTCAACGGCGCGAAAATCATGGCGCCGTAAATCATGATCTGGTAGTCCGTCAGGCCAATGACGTCCTTCAGGCCCATCAGCGCGATGGGGATGGCCGAAAGCGCCTGAGACATCTGATTGCCCAGGGTTTTGCACAACTGGACCACGCGGCGCTGGTCTGTATGCGGCGTGATGCTCGCCCAGATTTTCGACTCGGCCACGGCGTTGGTGGTGCTGACGAAGTCGTTGAAGATGGACCAGACGCACCAGATAATCACGCGCTGCAGCGGCGTCCAGCCAAAGTGGAAGGTCATCAGCAGAATCATGATGGGGCTGTAGGTGGCGTTGAAGCGCATGATCCAGCGGTTGATTTTTTCGCTGAAGCGCCTGCGGTCCATGTAATTGCCGATCATGGGGTCGTTGAGGGCGTCCCAGGTGGTGTTGATCACCCCGGTGACGCTGGCCCAGTTTGGCGGGATCTTGTCCTCGCCCATGCCGTAGTACATCCGCCCGCGCATGCCTGTGAACCCGCCCATGAGGCCCTTCAGCGCCTCGGCAAAGAACTGTACGCCGCCCTCCCAGGGCCGGATTTTTTCCTCGGACAGGCCGGCGCCCTTCCACCAGGCGATGGGATGGCGCATCGCCTGCTTGATCTGGGCTTTGGTTTCAGGCTTCATTTTGGCCATATAAAACCTTCTTTCAAGCGTATCATCTCTTCACATTGCTCAATTGAAAATCATCTCTTACTTCGCGGCCATGTATGGACGATATATTGGGAACAATGGACCGCAATTGCGCATCTGTCGCGTTATGAAGGATTGCCTCGTCAAGCATCGATATCATCCGGGAAATTTCATTGATTCCGTCGTCGTAAAGCTCATCGAAGGATTTTGTGGAGACGATGGACGCATCCACCGGGTGCGTCCACGGCTCATTTTGTTTATTTAGATACTCCAGTGCCTCCGTGCCGTCAAAGCGGAAGGGCAAAATGGAGGGCTTGAACATCCCCATCAGGAGATAATCCAATGGCGTGAACACGAGCTTTTTTACGCCCAACGGGTCGTACCGCGCCGCTTTTAGAAATCGTCTGGTCATTTTGTTGTATTCGGCGACCAGTTCATCGAATTTTTCGATGTGGTAGGTCCTTTCAAAGCTGATACGAACGATTGCCCTGGTTTCGGCGGTTAACGCCCTGTCGGAGGGGACCAGCGTGTAAATTTTATATGTCCCGGGGTCAATCCCATCCTTTTTCAGCACATAGGCGTCAATCATGTTTTCCACCAACAGGTGAAGGGCCTGCGCCTTTTTGTCGCTGCGCAAATCGCCCGTCTCATAGATGATAAGCGGGTGGAGCTTGGCGTCCAAAAAATGGTGGATCAAATAGCCGTATAAAAACAATTTTGATTCAGCGGTCCCGCCTGTCTCCTGCAGGGCATTGACATAATGAACGACCAGGTCCTGAATGTTGTCCTCAACGATCCGCAGTTTCCTTTGCACGTCCGGAAATTTGAGGATATGCAGGAACATGTAAAAAAGCAGCAGGTCATGCCCCTGGGCAAAGATATTGTATTGCCCCCACGTCCCCGCATATTCTTGTCTCATCTGCGCGGAAAGCTTCTCATAGACATCGAAATAGCTCCTGTTGTGGGTGAGATGGCTTGGCATTGATCAACACGCCCCTTTCGCTTCACGTTTTGCCTGTAAGGTCTCCTGCAGCTCGGCGACCTTTTCCTTGCCCAGCGGATACAGAACTCCCAGCAATGCGAAGATCAGCGCGAATGAAATCGCCGGAACCAGCGTCGCCGCGGAGTACATGCCGCCGGCGACCCGCGCCGTCTGGGCGACAGGCTCCTTGCCCTCGCGCACGGCGTAGCCGATCGTGCCCAGCAGCACGTTGATGCCCGCGCCCGCCGCGGTGTGCCCCAGCTTGCGGGCAAAGGAGCAGACCGAGTAGGCTATGCCGTCCTCGCGCTGGCCCGAGAGCAGCTCCTGGAAGTCGATGGCGTCCGCCACCATCGCCCAGCTCGAGGTCGTGAAGATGCTCAGGCCGATGCCGCCGAAGAAGGAGAAGGCCAGGTAGACCATGGGGTCGTGCGTGCGGGCGAGATACAGCGCGCCGAAGGCCAGCGCCGAAATCAACGTTCCAGCCGCGCACAGCTCCCTTTTGCCGAAGCGGGCCACAAGCTTGGTGAAAAACGGTATGATCAATACGGTGGAGGCGTATTGGGCGATGGGCAGCAGGCTGGATTTCCCCGGGTCGGCGAAGTAATCCTTGAAGAGATAGCCGTTCATGGTCTCCAGATAGATCTGGGTGCCGATCAGGAGCATGGAGCACAGCGAGATGACGATAAACGGCCTGTTGCGCACCAGCCCCCTGACCGTTTTTTTGATGTCCAGCTTTTGCTGGCTGGCGGCGGAGGGCAGGCGCTCCTTGGTGCTGAAGAAACAGAACAGGGCCGCCGCCACGCCCATCGCCCCCAGCACGGCGATGGCCGCGAGGTGCTTTTTTTCGTCCAGATAGGCCACGCCGTCGGCCGTTTTGCTGAAGACGAGCATGGGCAGAAGCACGGCGGGTGGCGCCAGCCCGACGCCCGCGCCGATGTTGCGGAACATGGAAAGGCTGGTCCTGTCGGCGGCGTTGGGCGAAATCACCCCGATCAGCGAGCCATAAGGCACGCTGACCACCGTGACAAGCGCCTCGGCGATCAGGTAGGTGGCATAGGCCCACAGGAGGTACTGCCCCTGCGTCAGCCCCGGCACGCGTGTGAACATCACGATGGTGACAAGCGCCAGGGGCGGCGGGGCATACAGCATGTATTTGCGGAACTTGCCGTGTTTGCCGGGCTTGCTGTTGTCGACGATCCAGCCCCAGATGGGGTCGTTGATCCCGTCCCAGATCCGTATGAAGAGCATGAGGCGGGTGACCTGGGCCAGCGCGAGCCCCAGCACATCGGTGAGGTACATGTTCAGGAATTTTGTGCTGAACGCCAACTGGTACGCGCCGTCTCCCATGCCGTAGCCCAACTTTTCCCAGAAGGAAAGACGAATTTCCTCTTTGGGCTGCGTGCTGGCTTCCGTCTGGATTTGAGTTTCCATGAACGGCTCCTTTCGCTCGAATTATCACAATTGACATTATAGCATATCGTCACACGCTTTACAACTGTCTAATTCCAGGAACGCGTCATTGCTGTTGATCTCCCCGCCGGTGAGGATGGTGTCCGCAGCATCCATGAGCTGTCGCTTCTTTGTGAACGCGGCCGCCGCCATCACCGCCCCGTAATAGCCGCTGCCGCGCGCATGCGTGACAAGGCCGCCGTCAAACACGCCGAGGAAGACCTCCTTCACGACATCCATCACAAGGCAGTCGGGGAACTCTTTGATCTCCCCGCGTTTGCAGGCCCTGCCGCATGAGAGAATCAGGAGCAGCTTCGCGGCGCGGCGCACGGCCAGGCGGTTGAGCCAGCGCGCCGCCGGCTTGATCAGGAAGAAATACCTCGCAATCCCGTCCCCATTGGCCTGCAGCGCCGTGACGCGCCGGGCGAATTCCCGCCTATCCCCCGCGGCCGCGCTGTCCAGCACGCGGGTGAGCAGCCCCGTGGCATGCTCCTTCAGAAAATCCTGCCAGGCTTCGAGATGCTCTGTTTTTATGGCGAGGCCATCCTCCCGCACGGCGACGCGCACCATCGGCGCGGGGTAGCCGCATATGGCGCCCACGTTGACCTCGTATAGCGTGTTCCCGGCGGGGGAGTCATAGCGCATGATATCCTGCATATGGGTGTGCCCCACGAACATATACCGCAGGCCCGCGTCCGCGAGGGTCCGGGCGATCTCCTCCCGGTCTCCCACGCATGCGCCCCCTGTGAACAGCGGGGAGATGTGGGGCAGCACGGGGTGGTGCTGCATGGCGATCACGGTCACACCCCGCTCCTTGGCATGCAGCAGCTGGCCCAAAATCCAGTCCAGGTGCTCCGGCATATAGCCCGCCCTGCCCTTGCCGTTCTGGTCGTCGTTGAGAGCCAGCAGCCAGAGCGACTCCGACAGCGCGGCGGCATAGGAGCTCGTGCCCAGGTGGGTGACGTATTCCGCCATGGCCCGCTTCGGGCCGAAGTCGCGGTAGAAGTCCCGCAGCTCGCCCGGCTGCATCACCGGCACGTCGTGGAACACCTGATCCCCCTCAAAGCGGCGGGGATTCTGGTCGCAGCACCAGTCGTGCGTCGCGGTGACGACATAGACGGGCTTGCTCCTCTGCAGCTCATATAGGAGGCGCCGGAACCCCTCGTGGCTCACCCGCTCGCCGTCGTTGCTCAGGTCCCCCGCGATGAGAACCGCCTGCGTGTCGCTTTCGGCGATTTTTGCAAATGCTTCGCGTATGATGTCTTCGGATTCCCCGAGGCATTTTTGGTCCGAGCCGCTGCGCAGTTCATAGGCCTCGCCGCTTGTCCCGAGGGATTTCGCGTAATAGTGGGGGTCCGCGATCACGGTGAGCTTCATTCACTTGCCTGCTTTCTCTCCCTGATCTCCGCCAGCATCCGCCTGTGCCCCTCTGCCGTGATGTTATAGAACTTGATGGGGATGAGCATCAGCAGATAGCCGAAGATGGGGATGAGGGTGAACAGGGCGAACAGGGCAAAGCGCGCCTCGCTGGTTTGCGGGACGGGGATCGCGTCCTCGTGGGTGGCGTAGCGGGCCATCCCCAGCACGAACAGCGCGATGGAGGACGACCAGGAGTTGGTCAGCTTCCCCGTGAAGCTCATCAGCGAGAGCATGACCCCTTCGGCGCGCTTGCCGGTCTTCCACTCCACATAGTCCACGGTTTCGGCCTCCATCTCCTTCCCGCACAGGTTCTTGAACTCCAGGGGGATGACGCTCAGCGCAAGGAATACGACGATCAGGGCCGCCATGGGCCAGGAGACCGCCTGCGTGGAGGGTTTGTTGACCAGCGCGCCCCTGCACACGAGAAAGAACACCGTATGCACGGCGGCGGCGGCCAGGCAGCAGCCCATGTAGATTTTCCGGAAGTCCGCCTTCGTGCCCAGTTTTTCCGCCAGCATGGGCACGCCGATGCCCGCGATGAAGGGGGCGGGCGCCAGCCCAAGCGTCAAAAGCAGCACAAATTTGCTGTCGCCCATGAGGTCCACCGCAAAGTACATGCTCACCGCCGAGGGCACGGTGGCCAGCAGGAACATCATGTTGCTGAGGAACAGCAGAAACAGGGGGCGGTTCTGCATCAGAAGGCGCAGGCACTCCCGCACGGTGGGGGCCTCCTTGCTGGGCACGGCCCGCTCCCTCGTGCCATAGAACGTAAAGCGGGTGAAGACCACCATGCCCGCCGCGGACATCAAAGCGGCCACCAGGTAGGCGGGTGCGGTGTTCTCCTTGAAGTAGGGGATGGCCAGCGCGACGGTGACAAAGCCCGCCGGCAGCGCCCCCAGCACCGCCCGCACGATGGAGCTGAAGCCGAACAGCTTCGTGCGCTCCACGCCGTTGGGGGTGATGGAGAACGCCAGGGCCCCGATGGGGATGTCCACGGCGGTGTAGGCCATCTCCCAGCCGACGAACATCACCGTGGTATAGAGCAGCCTCCAGCCCATGGGAAAATCGGCCCTGCCCATGAAAAACAGCACGGTAAATATGGCGCATACAATGGGCGCGTAGAGGATATAGGGCCGCATTTTGCCGTGCTTTGAGCGGGTCTTGTCCACCATGACGCCCAGCATGACGTCGTTGACGGCGTCCCACAGGCCGCCCCACAGGCGGATATGCCCAACCACATTCGGTTGGATGCCCAGCAGGTTCGTGATGAAGTAGTTGACGTAGCTGGAGCTCATCATGGAGGTCCCCATGCCCTGCGCGCCGCGCCCCAGCGCGTAGGAGATGGTCTCCTTCCATGTCAGGAACGTCTCCTCCGCCGTATCGCCCTTGACGATTTTGCTGCCGAGAAAATCTTTCATTTTCATTGGAGGCCTCCTTTTCTCATTTGCCCGGCCATGGCTTGCGTTCGTCTCCTTTCACTAGATAAGCCCGCTTCGCCATAGCGGCCAGGGGCGCATCGGTGAGGGAATCCGAGTAAAATTCATCGATCTCCACATCGCCGAAGTCCTCCTGCAGGCGGCGCGCTTTTTCCGCGCCGTAGCAGGAGAAGCCCTCCAGGCGGCCGGTCTCGGTGTCGACATGGGTTGCGACCAGCCGCACGCCCAGCTGCTCGCACAGGGGCCGCAGAAAGAATTCCGCCGAGCAGGAGACGATGATGTCGTCGGGCCGCATCTGCTTCAGATACCAGGGCTTGAGCAGCTCGTCCGCCTTCGTCTGCCAGAACAGGCGCACCTCCCCGTGCAGATCCGGCAAACCGCGTAGATAGCGGTAATATTCCGCCTTGAATGGCGCGCTGCGCCTGTGCTTCACGACAAAGCGGAGCAGTGCCGCGATGCTCAGCGGCAGATAGCGCAGCAGGCCGGGGTGCCGCCGCAGGCAAAATTGAAAGAAGGCCGCGCCGCTGTCGGGGTACACGATGGTTTTGTCGAAGTCGTAGACGTTGGGCATGTGTCAAACCACTTTCATTTGGCAGTTTTTTCGAGAAACGTTATCGGCCGCATATTAAGGAGATAGGTGCCTATCCAGAAATTTACGGATGGTGCCGTAGAACAACTCCGGGTGATACATCGCCTCGCCGTGGTCCGCGCCGGGGACGGTCAGCATCTCCTTTTCGCAGGCCGCGGCGTCATACAGCTTTTGGAGCATCCAGACGGGCACGCCCCTGTCCGCATCGCCATGGATAAACAGCGTGGGCGTCGCCGATTTTTTCAGCTGCTCCACGCAGGAGGCCTCCCTGATGGAGAAGCCCGCCCGCAGGCGCGTGACGGCGTCAAGGGCGTATAGACCGGCGGAGACGACCGCTCCCGAGCGCAGGGCCTGCTTCGCCGGCGCGTAGAGCAGCTCCCAGACGGAGGTGTAGCCGCAGTCCTCAATGGCGCAGACGACGTTGCCCGGCAGTTTTTCCCCGGTGACCATCATCACCGTGCCCGCGCCCATGGACGCGCCATACAGGACGATTTGCGCCCGTGAGTTTTCCTGTATCAGGTGCCCGATCCAGGCCAGCACGTCCAGGCGGTCCAGCCAACCCATGGAGACGAAGTTGTCCTCGCTGTCCGGATGCCCGCACAGGTGCGGCAGGAGGATGTTGAAGCCCCAGCCGTAGAATTCCTTCGCCAGCGCGCCGTTGGCCCAGGGGCAGCTTGTGTAGCCGTGCAGGCAGATGAGCCACCGGTCAGAGGGGGTTTCGTTGATGATTTTTTCAGCGTGGACACGTCCCCCTCTCGGGGAGGCAATGGCGGCCTTTACCGGATTTTGTTCGAAGTACCACCGTACGCCCGCCTGGAAGACGGGGAAATACGGGACCTTGAAAAAGCCCTCCATGCCGTTGCCCTGGCCGGTGACGCGGGCGACCAGCTTATCCGCGAAGCTCTCCGGCAGCACGGCGGGCACGCCATCGATGACGGCCTGCGGCGGCCAGCCCACGAAGCCGCGGGTGGCTGCCTTCCTGGAGAAGATCTGGCTATAGAGCAGATTGCCCAGGGCAACGCCCGCGGCCCCCGACGCGGCGGCCGCGCACAAGGTTGCTGTCAATAATTTGTGTTTTGTCACAGGGATTCACGCCTTTCTCTTGCGTTCCGCCGGGCATCAGAACCGGTATAAGTGATCAATCGGCCGGGACGGCCGCCGGCTGCCCGAATATTTCATCGATGCGGGCGGCGTTTTCCCGGTCCGCCAGCAGCTGCTTCGCCCTGGCGCAGGGCTTGGTGCTGCGGTAGAACAGCAGCCGCTCCTGTTCGATCGCCCTGATCTGCAGGCGCAGCGCCCTGGCCTCCCGCCGGTTTTTCGTCTGCGTATTGTAGAGCTCGTCCAGGACGCGGATGTCCGGCTCCATGGGGTCCGCGCCGGGGTACAGGCGCGCCATGACCTTTTGCGCGTCCCTCATCTCAAGCAGGACAATTTTTTCCTCTTTATCTTTTTTGTCTTTTGCCTGCTTAATCCGCGCGGGGTCAAAGCGCAGGATGCCCTCATACCCGCCGTCCGCGATCTCCCGGGCCAGGGCGAGCCGCCGCCGCATCTCCGGGGTATCGTATTTGCTCAGTTCATCCAGCACATATTGATTTTCGACCACGGCAGCGGAGCTGACGCTGTTTCCAACGCCCTCTCGCGCCTCCATGACGATTTTTTCGCATTCGGCGCGCGTCTCCGGCTTCAGTATCCCGTTGCTGTAGTCCTCAAGCATGGCCCGCAGCCGCAGCGCCTTGCTCATGCCGCGCTGCTTGGGCTCCGTCAGGTCGTAGAAAAACAGCGGGATCACGTTCATCACCGCGCCGATGACGGAGGTGGCGATCATCATGCGCGCGACGCGGTTGAAGATGTTCTCGTCGCGCAGGGCGAACCACATGCCCTTGTTGCCGTCGAAGTCCACCGCGCCGTTGCCCTCATAGATGCCGCCGCGCCGCCAGAGCATGGGCGTGACGAAGCCCGTGCCCATGCCGATGAAGGCGCCGGCATAGCCCACCAGGCTGAACATGCCGTCGATGCGCTCCCCGCTGATGTACTGCTGGGCATCGCGCACGTCGGCGTCCACGCCGGGGCTGATGTGCCCAAGGATGGTGTTGAAGAACATATTGAAGAAGCGGAAGGCCACCAGGGCGGGGATGGA
>Ga0123353_10001227_pt1 | contig 31392 bp, 12 predicted proteins | sample TergutLab28metaG_3_FD_92763 | JGI IMG/M metagenome (GOLD analysis project Ga0123353, IMG submission 92763) | Labiotermes labralis P3 segment gut microbial communities from Petit-Saut dam, French Guiana - Lab288 P3 | ecosystem: Host-associated > Arthropoda: Insects > Digestive system > Gut ...
GTAACCGTCCAAAATCGGATACATGTTTATATGAACTTCTTTGATCACAAAGACCTAGGAAATCACCTCCTGCAGTTATGCCCTAAAGTCGTGAAACACCCTGTATATATATATATATATATATATATAATCTCGGCAACTGACAGCGCCATTAAACAGTGCACACGTGATCAGTGCCTCTCTGCAAAGTAACTTTTCAGCACACGTTAAAGTACTTAAAGTGACAACAGGATCAGAATCACACCTGTCCAACTGATCTGTTTGCTGCCTCAAAGCAATCAGCAAACATAGCCAATATGTTGAGAAGATCAGAAAATTTCCAGTCGTTTAATATAAAATTCACTCAGTTTTTTTTTTTTTTTTTTGCTGCAAACAAAGTCTTCGTTTCTCAGTAAGGTGTAACCGCGAATATCGTTCATGTTGTCAGCTCTGTGGTTTCTGTTGCGTTCTTCGTTTAAAATTTCAGCGCCTGCTGTTAAGATACCGATCCTGGGCGCATCCTGTACAATGGGTACCGGGTCTTTCCCGGGGGTAAAGAGCGGCCGGGGCGTGACGCTGACCCCTCACCCCCTTCTAGTGCCGTGGTCAAGAAAGAGTAGAGCCATACCTCTACTCCTCCTATGACCCGTACGGCCTGTACAGAGCCTCAGTGCCTGTTCAAGGGTCCACTTTACCTTACTTTTTTCATCCTGGGCACCGGCAATACCATCACAGCAACACTAGGAGTGCACTGCGGTGGCATCCAGCACTGATTTGCTCTCAGAGTATTTGGTAACTATCAATGGGACTACGCGTAGTCGGTATAGCGACTCGCTACGGGCTGGACGGTCCGGGGATCGAATCCCGGTGGGTGGCGAGATTTTCCGCACCCGTCCAAACCGGCCCTGGAGCTCACCCACATCAGTCTTTGCCGGGGGTAAAGTGGCCGGGGCGTAGCCTTAACCACACACCCCCATCTAGAGCCGAGGTTAAAGAAAGAGTACAGCTATACATCTACTCCACCCCTGGGCCTTCGTGGCCTGTTACAGGGCGAACTTTACCTTTACCCCTACCTTTAATACGCGGTACCTTCATAATGCACCATGTTAAATTGGTTTTGGGGTGTATTAGTACTCTAATTACAATTTTGGTACAGTTGTCCAATGGCTGTTTTATTCCTGAGGGCAGGAGTCGTAATAATCCTCACCGGGCCGTCATTGGGTTTCTGTTTTGTGCTGTACGCAGTCGCAACTAACCTGTGTTGTTCGAATTCACTTCCATTGAACGGCCTCTTTCCTCATAACGATTACTAACTGACCTCTGAGTCACAGTGACCTTTAATATGCACCAGCCAGCGGATGGGATGGCGTGCTGTAGGTCATCCAGCATGAAAAATGGAGTACAGTCAGATCTGCTTTTGGGCGTGTTTCGTTAACACAAGTTGGCTGTAACGCGATTGTTGATTGTGTGAACGCTGATTGCATAAAGTTTGCGTACGCTTCTTGGTTATTGCGTGATTTGAGTGACCAGTCTGAAGATACAAGGTTCGATGATGGGTCAGACCTTTTTTGATCTCGTGTTTAGGCGCTTTCGCAAAATTGCGAAAAGCGATTGTTAGCTTCGTCACAACTCGGCTCCCATTGGATGGCTTTTCATTAAATTTTATGTTTCGAAAATATGTCGTGAAAATTCAAGTTACCTTAAAATCGGCGAAGAATAACGGTACTGTACATGAAGCCCAATACACAATTTTGATCATATCTCGCTCATTTCTTCTTAGAATGAACGATGTTTCAGTCAAAAGTTGTCGAGAAACGCGAAACACACATTTTGTGTTCAATAACTTTCTTTCGAATGTCGTGTCCTTTTATGGGATAATGTGGAAAAATGTGGTAGAGTTGGGCAGGCCACAGATGGCAAGGTGGCGCATGCGCATTGCATGCTGCATACCTAAGGCTACAAACGCACACTCACAGTATGTAATACCTATTGCTTTTCCACTACGACAGTGGTTGCAAGAAAGCGCCTCAGTGTTTCGGTATTTTCTGTCTTACGTGTATTAATAACTGAATAATGCCGGTTGGGCTACCCGTACACCCGTGTATCCTGTGTTCATTTGTCCACATTACTGTAATGAGCCGGTCCCAGAGGTCGCGCGGTCGAAGGCGTAGGTGTGCGGCCGCTCGCCTGCTGAGATTGTGGGTTCGAATCCCATTGGGGATATGGATGTCTGTCTGTTGTGAATGTTGTGTGTTGTCAGGTAGAGGTCTCTTCGGCAGCCGATCACTCGTCCAGAGGAGTCCTACCGACTGTGGTGTGTCGTTGTTTGTGATCTAGAAACCTCGTGAATGAGGATGCCCTGGCCCACTGTGGGCTGTCGCACCAAAAACAAGCAAACACTACTGTAATGCGGTTACGAGTCTTCTCTGAGATGGCAGTGAAAACTTCTTATAGCACTTTCCGGTCTTCTAGCCTGTGACGCCATATCGATTGGTAGCCAGCGACGTTTTGATGAGATTGCTGCTTCTACCTTATCGGTCATAGACAGACTAAGAAACTGCTTCACCGTAAAGATGAGGGCACGACGTTCGTTCGAAACGTCGGTAAATTGAATCAGTCTGTCGACATGGCGTCTGCCCCAGACGCCCTGAATCTTCATCAGCGCCTCAGTGAAGACCTCTGATCTATAAGTTCATAGTAGCTTCGCTGCACCGTTTCTGCATTGTTGACATACCGGTCTGTTTAAAATACCGGTATTAATGCGCACAGAAAATTGTAGGGAGTGGGTAGAAACGTTGTTTAATGAATTATCAAAATGTTACAAACGTTTAAGTGAAATATGCAAGTTAGAAATGTTGAAGTTCTGTCATTGTTCAAACAGCTCTAAAATATGTGTTGTTATTTTTACTAATGAAGTGTTGACACAGTGTAGGTGAGTTAATGATTAAACAAGGTAAGTACAGGGTGTCGAAGAATCAAATACGCACCTTCATATGGTGTCATGATTAAGAATGAGTGGAACTATACATCCACTCCCTCATACGTCACGTCACTGTGTATGGTGCACACAGACTTCGTTACTGTGTTACCATTTACCAGACATACAAGCACATGGTACGTGGGATTACAGAATAAGGTTTTCACTTCGGTCAATATAAACGTTAGTCTTCCGCAGTATGACTCCGTGTAGTCTGGTAGGTACTTACCAAGTATCGTCGTGGCAACCCATCATTGGAAGCTAGTTCTGTCTACCTCACACGTCCTCAGGCCCCTTGGGCGTCATTTTAATGTTACTGGGTCGTTCGCTTTAGAGACTCCAGGCCGGTCCATCCCTCCGCCATCCAGTTACTTCGCCAGTTTCGTGCCACCAGCTTGACGAACGGCGTGAATGAACTAATTTGGCAGTAGTGATGACTGATGACGATGATCAGCTCTTCTTGTTCCCACGTCGGCTTCGTAAGAGTATTTTGAATATTTTAGTGTGCTGCATATTCGTGTATTAATTCTTCGTCTTCTTCTTCTTCTTCTTCTTCTTCTCCTCCTCCTCCTCCTTCTCGTTCTTCCTCTTCTTCGATGGCAATGCAGTCCAATGAGAACCTTGGCTTGGCCTCCTTAATGGACTTCTCACAGTTCTGTTTTTTTTTTACCTCTCTGTCGAATTTGTAATTTTGTATTCAATAATATCTGCCTTACACCAGTGTTTCACAACCGCCGGGCCGCGGCCCACTACCGAACCCTGGCTTCTATTATACCGGGCCTCGAGAGGTTCTCCTGGAATTTGTCCTTTTAGTTTTCTAAGCAATATTCATTAATAAATGTTTTATAGTGGAAATGTTCGGAGGAGAAAAATATTCGTGAATGTGTCGAAAAACTCAGACCCAAATGTTGGCCTGAGGAAACTACAATATGTTACAAGATTTCATTGGTCCAGTGATTGATAACTAATTTAAATATAATTTTATATTTGTCAACATGCCACACCGTGCACATGAGTGTACTAATACTCTTTATGATTATGCCATAAGTAATTAGTAATACTTATGTTAGTTTAATGTATGAACTTAAAAAAAAATGGAAAGGTATTTACGAGTAAATTTGTTGGGACCGGGCCCTCGTCTTATGAAAAAAGAATTTACCGGACCGCGGTCTCACAAAGGTTGAGAAACACTGACTGTACACAATTCCACCTGTTATTCGACTTCCCTGAGGATTGTAGTTAAAAAATACTTGACTTACTTCCCGTGCATTAATTAGATGTATAAAATACAGTATATTAACAACCAACTTATGCACTTTAATTGTACGATGTATTTTTGTTGTAATGTCCTCACCAACACGTTGCGGTCAATACCCGGCCATCTTCAGGGTGATATCTTTAATAAAAGAACGCAACTGCAATTAAATTTGTCAAAATCACTCCACAATATCAAAAACCATATTATTTCTGGTTAAAATTTACTGTTGAATAGTAATATAACAAAATATAAGACAAAATATGGATAATTATAAAATAGCGGTAACTAAAATTTATGTAGAGTGTGGAGTGATGTATGATACAGTGTGTGTGTGTGTGTGTGTGTGTGTGTGTGTGTGTGTGTGTGTGTGTGTGTGTGTGGTTGATGTTCAGGTGACCGTGCATCGTGATAAATTCTTATAATAAAACCAAATAGATGCACTAATTTCTCAAATTTATTTTTGGAATAAAACCCCGTATGTTTCAGACAGTTTCTCTGTCCATCATAATGAGTTTTTCACTGTACACACAGCATTGGTATATGTCATACAGCTTGGTAGCAGGATCAGGACGGAACTGCAGTTCCGTCCTGATCCTGCTCGCAAACTGTCAGCAAACTTGTATGACATAATACCATTGCTGTGTGTACAGTGAAAAAACTCATTATGATGGACAGAGGAACTGTCTGAAACATGCGGAGTTTTATTCCAAAAATAAATTTGAGAAATTAGTGCATATAGTTGGTTTTATTATAGGAATATGGTGTGTTATTAGCCATAGTATTAGGCGATATGTTGTCTGCATGGTGCTGTGCTGTGCACGTTACTTCTGGCTACAGCCTAGACAGCTGGTGCCACTTCTGAATTTCCTTGACCAAATACGAACATACCTGTAATGATGATGATGATGATGATGATGATAATGACGATGACGACGACGACGGTGATAATAATATGTACTGTTATTAATTATGTAACATGCCTTGAAGACATGGGGGGCAGTGGAGGCAAACCTGCACGCATAATAATAATCCATAGTTGTACAATCTTCTGATATTCACGAAGATTGAACACCGCCAACCAGAGGCTGTGCATTTCAGGTCTGAGTCCGTATGACCTACTCGTGTATCCTACCCAACACATCCATTTCTCTCGCCTATGAAGGTGTGTGTGTGTGTGTGCTTGTGCTTGTGTGAGTGACAGAAGGTCTGTACCGCAATTTATTTCTGTTCGCCGTAAAGGTAGACGGATTTTGTTGAGAATCTGAGCCACTCTGTGAGGCCAGTACGTTCTGAATAACATTATGATGTTAACTTCAGTCTGTCAAACACAGATACGTTTCTATCGAAGCTGCAGCGTACCGTAAGAAAGGTGATGTCTTCTGCTTGCCGGAGATCTGTCACTCTGTAATTAAAGTGGGCAGTGCTCCCATCCCACCTTAGGGCTATCAGTTTATCGAGACCTTCGCGTGTGTTTGCAGTGACCGGGTCCCAGTGTCACCATCCGTGCAAAGAAACTGGTAACAGAGACTATATTTATTGCTCACAGCAATCAGTGTTCTTGCCAGTGACGTAATGGCTTCGTCACGGCCTGTGCTGATTGTCAGAGCTACCGGGTTGGACTCGCGGCTAGGATAAAGGATTTGTGAGTTGTCCCAGTCCCTTCCAGTGAGTCACTGGATAGCACCACTCCATATGCATACCCTACATAGTAATTAATATGCTACTTACGCATTGCTGAATAATTTCTGTGCCTCAGATAGGTTTAAAAGGAGGCACGCGGTGACGCGGTTGGTTGAGGTACTGCGCTACAAGCCGGAAGGTCGCGGGTTCCATTCCCGATGGTGTCATTGGAATTTTTCATTCACATAATCCTTCCGGCCGCACTATGGCCCTGAGGTCGACTCAGCCTGTAAGAGAAATGAGTACCAGGAATATTTCCTGGGCGGGTAAAGGCGGCCGGTGCGTACGGCTGACAACCTTATCACCTTCATGTGCCGATTGTCTTGAAATCTGTGAGCCTCAACCTCCTGGAACCCTCCGAGTCTGTCCAGGCCTGTAATGGGATTGCTTTACCTTTACACAAATTTAAAAAGGTAACTACTGGTTTGTAGAGTCCTAGCAAAGTGAATTTCTGTGCCGCGTGTGCAGCCTGTCTCTTTCGTCATTGCATGCGTGGATTTGTGTATGGGAACCTGGATGACGTCAGTATAAGTGGCAAGGCCGCGGGCTGGGCGGTCCGGGGTTCTAATTATGACAGAGCCAAGAGATATATCTCTTTTCCTAACCGGCGGGACAGACTCTGGGGCCCACCCACCCCGCTCTTCTGTGAGTTCCTGGGGCTTTTTCCCCGAGGGTAATCCGGACAGGCCGTGAGGCTGATCACTCATCGACATTGGTGCCGAGGTTAAAAGTGAGTGAAGCTGTACCTCCACTCCCCCTGTGCACCTTCATGGAGGGTATAGGTACGTTACATTTTTATGGATTTGTATGTTGGAAAATGCAGGGTTGTGCTTTTGGGCATATCGACAATGAATGGTGCGCTGTAAGCATATTGAGTAGGATCTAACCTTTAGAGACGAAACGTAATCTGCTTTATATAAGGAATCAGTCCGTACCGCACTGTAAACACTTCCCACCACGGTTATAAAAACCAAACAGTTAATGCTGTATAAAGCAAAAGTCGCTGTCTGTTCTGAGATCCGTACAAAACACTCAACGCGAAGCTAGCACCATGTAGAATTTTTGAATGTTCAACCCGGTGAAACGCAAAGTGACCGCTAGACTGCAGAAGGTTAATTTGAGCCTCCGTGATACCAGCTGCTTGGGTGATGATATATCGTGTGGCGCAGTCTGGAAGTTGGCCATTGTGGTAGCGTTGAGTTGGCCTTGTTGCAAAATCAGACACCGGCACTGTTTAAAACAGATGACGCAAATATTGTCTTTGTCTAACCAAACTTTAATGCACCTACTGTACACTACGCGTTACTTTTTATTCTCCTACGCGTTCCTGCGCAAGTCAGCGTCGTCAACAGCGAGCCTCATATTTAACTGTTTGATTTTTGGCTCAACGACTCGCAGTATACACTTGTCCAAATGTGCTGGTTAAAGGCGGTTTTCTTACTGATGCACCATTTTCCAGATTTCACAAAAGTCACTTGTGATGATTAATCGTTAAAAACCCCACAGTCACGTGACACTTCACTTTGATGTGGCGTGTAGGCCGATGGTTGAGTAATATTTTATAGAACACTAAACATATTAAAAACTTTTATGATGTTTTTGTAGTAACAGTGTGTGGAATGCGGGTTTCGTTATGCCAGATGTTTAGCATCCCAGATCATGGAATATTAGTCCGAAGTTGGTTGCCGTCTGTTAACCAGTCCGACACTATTTTATGATTCTTGATTTCAAACTTTCGCCATATTCTGAATGTTGTATGCTTTCTTCTGGGTAATTCCCCGGCGTCTGAATTGTATATGCCGACGTTTCAGAACACTCTGTTCCATATTCATAGGCAGGTAGGTATGAAGAATATCTACCTGCCTACGAAGATGGAAGACAGAGAGTTCCGAAACGTCGGCATATAAAATTCATACATAGGCAGGTAGGTATGAAGAATAACTACCTGCCTACAAAGATGGAAGACAGAGAGTTCCGAAACGTCGGCATATAAAATTCATACATAGGCAGGTAGGTGTGAAGAATAACTACCTGTCTATGAAGATGGAACAGACAGAGAGTTCCGAAACGTCGGCATATAAAATTCAGACGCCGGGGATTTACCTAGAAGAAAGCATACAACACTAGTTTATGATGTTTATACAGGGTGATAACTCAAGTCCCACTTAAAGAGATTTCGTAAGAGAATATCAGCTCAGGAACTAAATAAAGGATGTGGTAAGCAGCATCGCTCTGCAACAAACTGTTCTAAGGAAATCATAATGTTGCACGCTTAATGCCGGAATAACGTAGTGATTGTAGTATCGGAAATATTACTCGTGTTACGAATGCCTGGAGGATTTATGCGTTAACATTCATGTAATTTACTGTTCATTTATAACAAAACTCCCTGACTAGTACACTGAAAACCCCAAGGCGTTCTTTGCGTTCAGAATGACATACGATTTCACAGTACACGCGTGAGTTTAATTTAATTTGCACCCAAAACTAAAAGCACGGCAAATCCTGTACTGGTCTTCACGAAACTAACAAATGCTTAACAGCATCTGGTGTACCGAATTACACCCACATCGTACCGGAATTGTCGAAACTACGGATATCAATTGAGTAACGTCATTAAGTAAGGCATGACTGTTACTCAGTGGATTTTTAAGGAAATTTTCTGTTCCGTATTTTACGTAGGACGGAAAGTTTAGAAAATCAGAAAATGTGTCTTTGTATCTTTAATTAGAGATGGATTTAAGCAATCCGATTTTCACCAAACTTACTAGCTTTCAGCGGCATTGGCTAGAGATCGAGTTACATTCGCATTAGTCGAGCAATATGCCAAGTATGGGGAGAAATTCCCCCTTACACGCTTGAGCGAAGTATGGCTGTCCCGAAGCAAATTTTCACCGAACACACATTTGCTCAATAACTTTTGTGAAGAGTTCCAGTACCGAATTTTGTGAAAATCCGGCAAATTGTTTGATCGCTGGTAATACGTCACGGATGGCATAAGGTTTTATTTGTTGATTAATAAAGAATGTTTAACAATTCAATCGTACCTCGCAGATAATACAGTTTATCTTCATTAGAGAGACAACTGTAGTTTCCCAGTGGCCTGGCGCTCAATGCAGTTGCTCTGACGCTCCGCACCCAATTGTTCAAGAAGCTATTTGTTGGGTCCTTTATTGAGCTGGCGCGAATAACGTCAGCCAGTTCGTGCTGAAGTTATTATCTCTGCTGCTTCTGGCGACGTAGTGTTCGAGATAGGTCTGTCAGTTGGTCCTGCATTTTATTTGCTGGATCCTGTCGGGTTCCGGTGCTCAGAGCACGTATGTAAGTTAGTCCAGACGGTTTAGTGGGATTATGTAGTCTCTTGGTGCCGAGAGCACGTGTGTGCGTTAGTCCGGAATTTGCTAGCGGGCTACTGCAATGACTTGTCTACGCGTCGTTCGCTTACAGTTCTGTAATATACGTTTTTGTGTACTTGTATATGTGGTGTATGGCTGTGTTCGGTAATGGTTTAATTCTGCTAAATGTAATGAAGTTAGATATTCAGCTAATCATACGTTTATTTTCTTTATTTTATGTTAAAAATTTGGTCTTTCGGTTATTTAGGTTAATATTAATTTTGATTTGGAATTATCGCGTAGGACTGAGTATAGGGTGACTCAGTGTATCCATTTGGGGCATTTGAAGGTGAAAACAGAAGAATCAGAAAATCCCCACACTGCTAACAAGAGAACGTCGTCTACTATGCTGCAAATAATAGAGAGGCTTTCGTTTTGGAATAATGAGTTGAAAGAACATCGCCATAGCGTGCCTTTAGTAGGAAATTACATTTCTGTATGATATGTTACTGGGAAATGCCGGGAGGCTCGCTGCGAAGATGACCCGTGCTTTCTGTGCGGCTGTTCCCCCTCCCCCCTTTCAACCCTCGTTCTATTTTCGCGTTTATACGGTAATGTTACGTGGTTCATTTAATGCATACAGACACAGCAGGTCTGCCAGTTAGTCCTGTAATCATTAGCGGCGGTATCCATTGCTGGGCATGTGAGTGGGCCTGCTGCTCAAACAGTACGTAATATACGACCACTGTACTGCCTGCCTTCTAATAAAGTACGGCAATGAGGAACCCGGAAGTGAACACACTCCATCTTCATCAACATCTCTTCAGGGATTTTACCCTTATTGACGTAATTCGTTTTCTATTTACGGCATTCATGCCACGGATTAGTGTCCGCTACGGGTTATTACGCAGGAGAATAGGGGTTCTGTTAGTAGCAGTGGCACCAGACAAGTTTTTCTCCACCGCTTCTACGCTGTGCGACCTACGCACTCCAGTAGGTAGACTTTCGCAGGTAAATTGGCCGGCCGGTGACGTTAGTACCTGAACACTCTAAAGTGTCTAGGGATAGGAAAGACTGTAGCTGGACCTCCAGAAGGAGACCGAGGCTCATACTGGGACTGAACCCTCATCTGTATGCATAGAACTAATTGCTTGTGACGGTATGAATTACCTCCGCTGACCCATTAACATAAATCACAGTTTGAAGTAGACGGTTTTCGTTGTTGGCGAACGACCCACAGTTTGAGCTGAACTGTACTGAGGACGCAGAGAGCAGTCCTTTGGGTGGACCCCAGCCAGGTCTTCGCTACTCCTTCCATCGTACTTCCTATATTCACAGCCGGTTTCCTCACAGGAATGTTGGCAGTGATAACCTTTGCCAACGACGCTATGGGCTTGTTAATAATATAGGTCAGAGGAAGCTGGAGGGGAATACAGAATTGTAGGCAGAAAGGCGGAAGCTCCCAACGCCTCACTCGTACCACCTATTTGGCATAAACTTTGGGCACGACGTCGCTGACAAGGTAGTGGAATGTTGCAGCTAGGCTTACAGAATTTTGCTGAACGCTTTGCGGTATTGAAAGTGACAAAGCCCAGGCAGTTTGTCAGCGTCACACAGCGAAGGCTCGAGTTTCGATCCCACGGAAGTCCTTGTGGGATTTACGGTGGATAAAGGCGACACTGCGACCGACTTCCTCTTCCTGGCACATCGGTATTCCGCTGTCAGTAATCAATGCACCAGTGCCGCGTACTAAATCATACTTTATTCAGGGTTTGGACACTGGACCTGTTAGAGGACTTAGTGACACAGCTTGACCCCACCACGAGAAACAAAAAAAAAAAGTTCGCACTGGAGATTGGACTGAAGAGGGATGACAGAATTTAATAGGGCCATGAGAATCTGCATGTATTTACTCGTCACCAAATATTAAGGTTCATCACATCGAGTGATGAGATGGGTGGGCATGTAGCGCGCGTGGCTGAGACGAGAAATCAACACAGAAGTTTAGTCACGAAACCTGTGCAGAAAATACCACTTGGAAGATCTAAGTGTAGTGGAAGCGTAATATTCAGAGTAGGTGTGTGTAGATTGGATTCATATGGTCAGGACTTGGACCAGTAACGGCTTTTTATGAACATGTCTTGAACTTCGAGTTGAAGATTCAAGCCTTGTGGGTTGTTACGCCGTGCGTGACCTTGTCGACTGGTGAATAGGAATCGACGTTTCGAAGAAATGTGTGGTCACCATATTCAGAGTCAGGGAACTACTGTCATCCCGAAACGTCGGTAGCTCTTTGCCTGTCGACAGCATGTAACATTGCAGAAGACTTGAATTCTCATCAGCACCGCCCCAAAAACCTCTTGAAGGTGCAGAAAGTAATTGTTTGGATTAGCTGCGTGATTATGAAATGCCCTAAGACTCGTATCTAGTTTTTGCTTACCTTAGGCGCTTCCGTCTCCCTCATTCCATGGAGGTCTTCGGTTACCTTTTCGTCCTCCCTCATCGCACGAATTTGTTCACAAAAGTTCAGTCTAGAAACAGTGCTTTGGGTCGTGTGTGTGTGTGTGTGTGTGCTGCAGAGCGGGCACGATCGATCTCTCCGCTCCCGACCTTCACCAACCAAGCACCAGTACCCGCCTATGCGGGACAGATCGCTGCAAGCCAAGACAGGTCAATCAGGCTGTGCACCGTGACCTGTATCCAGTGCTGCTGTTTATTCCATAATTTACGACATCTTCACTCGTGGTTAACTCTCGTACTACGTGCACGGGAAGTGTCGGGTACAAAGATCGACCCTTAAACTGGCTAGCTAGAGTGTTTGCTTTTCTTTAGTCCCTCAAGAAAATTTCGTCATGTTACATCAAATTAGGCGAAAACTACTTCCTTCTTTATCCTTTGCAATTCACTTGATGCTGTGTGCACTGAGCTGCTGACAGAGCCGTTAAGTAAATAAAATGACATGTTGACTTGGGGGGGGGGGGGGCTGGTTGTGGCAGGATTTCCGATGAAAGTTACAAATGATGACTACAAAGGAATGGGACAGAAATCCGCCTTGACCTCTTGAAGGTAGTTCCATAATTTATCTGGAGGGGCTGACGTAAAGGCAACCACTGCTAGAAAGCGGTATCTCCGACATGAACATTAGAAACATGGTTCTTAGCTGACCAGTGTGATGGACCAATTGTGCTGTATTACTTTCAACAAATAACTTGTTATTTAATGACGCTCTATCAGTGACAGTGGCTGTGTAAACATACAGTACGCTACTGTGTATCAGTCTGGGGTGAGGTGTCCAGTAACAAGGTTATGTCGTGGCTCGTGTACAGTAGCGGGGACCCCGCGACCCGATAATCGGGCTTCCTTGTAAATATTAACGAAATTACTTGCATATTTCGTAACAGGGATCCTGAGTATTGCCTTCTGTCAGAATTATGGCATCAGTTCCAAAAGAACCCACGACAAATGTACGTTTGTGGGCCCCATACTCAGTGATAGGCTCGATAATTAATTTCGGGCTCTAGTCCGGGTGCAAAGACCAGACTTTTGTACTTTAATAGGACGCAGTTCATGGTTGTTACTGGCCCTCTTGCTGGACATAATACTCTGAGAAAACTTCTTCACTTAATGGGGCTAACTAATATCCCCTTATGTAGGAGGTGTGGCGTAGAGGATGAAACCTCGTCCCACATACTCTTTGAGTGTGAAGCTTTGACTTCACTCGGACATGCATGTTTGGGTTCCTTTTTCTTGGTCCCAGAGGACATTAAGAGTTTCAGACTGGGGGCCAACTGGAACTTTAGCAAAGGAACATGGCTTCCCTGAACTGGTATCAGATTACAGGGCACAAAGGGCCTGTTAATTAAGGCCTAGGTGCATCGGGACCGTAAGGGCTCGAGCCCAAATGCTAATCAATCAATCAATCAGTTGTGGGCCCCACCGCTAGGGGTCTTCGGGGGTATTAATGTACATTGCTGCGAGTATCGGATAGCGTGTTAATTTGTCGCAGGAGAGTGGGAGGAATACTGCTAATTATTCTTTCTGAATACGTTTATCATCATTAAACTAATATGGACTTAACCTGTTACAAGTCTGGGGATATGCCAAACCCTCAGACATGCAAATCAGTCAACGCTGTCATTGAAGGCGCTGAGAGCATTTGTCGACGCTCCTTGGTTACGCAGCCAACCAAACACTTCACACCCAACCTAGGAACACCACCTGTCGAAGATGAGATCGGAACACTTGCCACGACTTGTCACAAGCATCGCCCCAGACCCAGCAGCGAGTCTTGTCACTTGGTTCGTGCATGAAAGAACTGACCCCAGAAGACTAAAAAGAAATGGCCGCATGACCACTTAGCCGCAAATGGGAACGTGTAATAACAAATAGTGCCGTCGCTGGATGTCTTCTCCCTTCGTTTTGACACCCTCTTATCTTCTACAGGTACTTTACACTGCCTGCAGAGTATAACTTCAGTAAAGTTAAACAAAAACATAAAACTGGCGTAGTGTGAAATATATTTCCGAGTGAAGTGAGGCTAGCTGAGTCAGTGTAGTGACTTAAGTTACGTGCGCGACTACGTGGGAACCTCTGTCCGGATCTTAGGCAGTGATACTTCCCTTTGCTACATTCTGCACGGCGACTATGAGATGTACACAGCCTTTGGACCACCCGGTGCAGGGGGAAAAGAGGCCCGGGTCTGAAGCTGTCAGAAGGCCTGTATCTAGTGGCAGTTTCAGTGCATGGAAATATACCTCCTTCACCCCATATGTCTTTATGCCGTCGTGCTAAAGCTCAGAGATAGCTTTTACCTTCTTGCTGCCTGATCTTCACATATTTAAAAGGACTAAGACTACCCTACAGACGAGACCCTTTTTGGGCAGTATTGCATGTTTTACTATTTTTCTTGTTATTTTCGTCATTTTGATTGGATCAGTGATTCACCACATCACCAGGCGGCGAGAATTCAAATGTTCTAAGAACTTGTGGGTTTGTTCGGCTTTGGTGTGAATAATAAATTATAACAGACATGCTGAAATATTTAAAGTTGTGTTGAGTGTTTTCAGTAGTAATTTTTGTAATTTTCAACACTTTAAAGCACGAAGCTTATACTTTCCTACCACCCTCGCGTACTTTTATCAAGACTTGAATTGGTGTACTGCCTACCGTACTAGGCATCTCCATCGACGTTATTAGAAGAGGCTTGCTTATAACGGGAATTATGAACCTCAAATTGGTGGAACGCTCTCGCGTATCGGAATTTTAACAAAAACTGTAAAGGTTTTATGGGCTATGTGAAAAAGTCTGGATGTGGCCATAATGCACAGTCGGTTTTGTCATTACTTTACATGGTCAGGATGAGAAGTGCAGGGCAACTCTGATATGACGTTCGTCATATCGAATTACAGCATTTGCCAAACGATTTCTGGAATGTATGGACTTGGAAGTTTGTGGTTACAAGTAAACGTGGCCTCCTTATGAAGGATAAGGAGTAAAAAGTCGGTACTATCCGACAACCTATAGCGAGAGCATCTGGTACTGCATTGTTAAACAAATCTGTCCAACCGTTCAGGTGCTGATACTAGCTTGCAGACTATTAAGTCTTTCGTGTGTGATGTCCTTGTATTCCATTTTGTGTAAGAGCATATAGCGCTGTGCATTTTCCCAACACAAAACTGCATGTGTGTTCCATATTATTCTGTGTCCATGTTATTGTCTTAAACAAGATTAAGGGGCTGGTATTTGTTGTGGAAAAATGTGTTTATTCTGGGGGCCTGAACATTTTGTAATACAACGTTGTATTTATGTGAACTTTCAGACTTAAGGGATTGAAACATGTGGTCATAGTTAATAACATTTTGGGGTTCTCAACAACATATTGGAAGAAGTTTATTTTTTTTTTATCTGATGACCCCGTCGTCATGTCACGCCGTATATCGTCGAATGGTAGTGTAACCGGTGAATTAAAAAAGATTTCTGAAGAAAGTATCTTATAATCCAAGTACTGTTTCGGTAGGCCTATTTGCTTTGAAGGGATTACGCAAGACACGAGAAGACACTGTCAGTGTAAGTTGTGCCGGCCAAAATTCGATAGGGGACCGGTGCATTACCGAAAACAACTGTAGAGTTTTACTGCTTAATTAAGTGTTTTCAACATTTTGAAATTGCTTACTCCGTACCTTTTCATTCACCTTATTTTGTTTGATTAACCAACTAAATGCAAATACAACCTACCCAATAGTATAGTCATTTCATTACTCCAACATGTGTCGGCAATACAGTACCATCCTCAGACAGTTCTTACACCAAGGTTTAAAACTATAACATAAACAGCCAACTAGATGCAACAATAACAGATTTTATTGATAATTACAATCAGCTCAACTTGTTTCGGGCCATAATTTCGCCCATCCTCAGGAGCACTAGACTGTGTTTACAGCTTGTGGTATAATGCACCGGCGACGCTGCAGCGTCGCCGGTGCATTATACCACAAGCTGTAAACACAGTCTAGTGCTCCTGAGGATGGGCGAAATTATGGCCCGAAACAAGTTGAGCTGATTGTAATTATCAATAAAATCTGTTATTGTTGCATCTAGTTGGCTGTTTATGTTATAGTTTTAAACCTTGGTGTAAGAACTGTCTGAGGATGGTACTGTATTGCCGACACATGTTGGAGTAATGAAATGACTATACTATTGGGTAGGTTGTATTTGCATTTAGTTGGTTAATCAAACAAAATAAGGTGAATGAAAAGGTACGGAGTAAGCAATTTCAAAATGTTGAAAACACTTAATTAAGCAGTAAAACTCTACAGTTGTTTTCGGTAATGCACCGGTCCCCTATCGAATTTTGGCCGGCACAACTTACACTGACAGTGTCTTCTCGTGTCTTGCGTAATCCCTTCAAAGCAAATAGGCCTACCGAAACAGTACTTGGATTATAAGATACTTTCTTCAGAAATCTTTTTTAATTCACCGGTTACACTACCATTCGACGATATACGGCGTGACATGACGACGGGGTCATCAGATAAAAAAAAAATAAACTTCTTCCAATATGTTGTTGAGAACCCCAAAATGTTATTAACTATGACCACATGTTTCAATCCCTTAAGTCTGAAAGTTCACATAAATACAACGTTGTATTACAAAATGTTCAGGCCCCCAGAATAAACACATTTTTCCACAACAAATACCAGCCCCTTAATCTTGTTTAAGACAATAACATGGACACAGAATAATATGGAACACACATGCAGTTTTGTGTTGGGAAAATGCACAGCGCTATATGCTCTTACACAAAATGGAATACAAGGACATCACACACGAAAGACTTAATAGTCTGCAAGCTAGTATCAGCACCTGAACGGTTGGACAGATTTGTTTAACAATGCAGTACCAGATGCTCTCGCTATAGGTTGTCGGATAGTACCGACTTTTTACTCCTTATCCTTCATAAGGAGGCCACGTTTACTTGTAACCACAAACTTCCAAGTCCATACATTCCAGAAATCGTTTGGCAAATGCTGTAATTCGATATGACGAACGTCATATCAGAGTTGCCCTGCACTTCTCATCCTGACCATGTAAAGTAATGACAAAACCGACTGTGCATTATGGCCACATCCAGACTTTTTCACATAGCCCATAAAACCTTTACAGTTTTTGTTAAAATTCCGATACGCGAGAGCGTTCCACCAATTTGAGGTTCATAATTCCCGTTATAAGCAAGCCTCTTCTAATAACGTCGATGGAGATGCCTAGTACGGTAGGCAGTACACCAATTCAAGTCTTGATAAAAGTACGCGAGGGTGGTAGGAAAGTATAAGCTTCGTGCTTTAAAGTGTTGAAAATTACAAAAATTACTACTGAAAACACTCAACACAACTTTAAATATTTCAGCATGTCTGTTATAATTTATTATTCACACCAAAGCCGAACAAACCCACAAGTTCTTAGAACATTTGAATTCTCGCCGCCTGGTGATGTGGTGAATCACTGATCCAATCAAAATGACGAAAATAACAAGAAAAATAGTAAAACATGCAATACTGCCCAAAAAGGGTCTCGTCTGTAGGGTAGTCTTAGTCCTTTTAAATATGTGAAGATCAGGCAGCAAGAAGGTAAAAGCTATCTCTGAGCTTTAGCACGACGGCATAAAGACATATGGGGTGAAGGAGGTATATTTCCATGCACTGAAACTGCCACTAGATACAGGCCTTCTGACAGCTTCAGACCCGGGCCTCTTTTCCCCCTGCACCGGGTGGTCCAAAGGCTGTGTACATCTCATAGTCGCCGTGCAGAATGTAGCAAAGGGAAGTATCACTGCCTAAGATCCGGACAGAGGTTCCCACGTAGTCGCGCACGTAACTTAAGTCACTACACTGACTCAGCTAGCCTCACTTCACTCGGAAATATATTTCACACTACGCCAGTTTTATGTTTTTGTTTAACTTTACTGAAGTTATACTCTGCAGGCAGTGTAAAGTACCTGTAGAAGATAAGAGGGTGTCAAAACGAAGGGAGAAGACATCCAGCGACGGCACTATTTGTTATTACACGTTCCCATTTGCGGCTAAGTGGTCATGCGGCCATTTCTTTTTAGTCTTCTGGGGTCAGTTCTTTCATGCACGAACCAAGTGACAAGACTCGCTGCTGGGTCTGGGGCGATGCTTGTGACAAGTCGTGGCAAGTGTTCCGATCTCATCTTCGACAGGTGGTGTTCCTAGGTTGGGTGTGAAGTGTTTGGTTGGCTGCGTAACCAAGGAGCGTCGACAAATGCTCTCAGCGCCTTCAATGACAGCGTTGACTGATTTGCATGTCTGAGGGTTTGGCATATCCCCAGACTTGTAACAGGTTAAGTCCATATTAGTTTAATGATGATAAACGTATTCAGAAAGAATAATTAGCAGTATTCCTCCCACTCTCCTGCGACAAATTAACACGCTATCCGATACTCGCAGCAATGTACATTAATACCCCCGAAGACCCCTAGCGGTGGGGCCCACAACTGATTGATTGATTGATTAGCATTTGGGCTCGAGCCCTTACGGTCCCGATGCACCTAGGCCTTAATTAACAGGCCCTTTGTGCCCTGTAATCTGATACCAGTTCAGGGAAGCCATGTTCCTTTGCTAAAGTTCCAGTTGGCCCCCAGTCTGAAACTCTTAATGTCCTCTGGGACCAAGAAAAAGGAACCCAAACATGCATGTCCGAGTGAAGTCAAAGCTTCACACTCAAAGAGTATGTGGGACGAGGTTTCATCCTCTACGCCACACCTCCTACATAAGGGGATATTAGTTAGCCCCATTAAGTGAAGAAGTTTTCTCAGAGTATTATGTCCAGCAAGAGGGCCAGTAACAACCATGAACTGCGTCCTATTAAAGTACAAAAGTCTGGTCTTTGCACCCGGACTAGAGCCCGAAATTAATTATCGAGCCTATCACTGAGTATGGGGCCCACAAACGTACATTTGTCGTGGGTTCTTTTGGAACTGATGCCATAATTCTGACAGAAGGCAATACTCAGGATCCCTGTTACGAAATATGCAAGTAATTTCGTTAATATTTACAAGGAAGCCCGATTATCGGGTCGCGGGGTCCCCGCTACTGTACACGAGCCACGACATAACCTTGTTACTGGACACCTCACCCCAGACTGATACACAGTAGCGTACTGTATGTTTACACAGCCACTGTCACTGATAGAGCGTCATTAAATAACAAGTTATTTGTTGAAAGTAATACAGCACAATTGGTCCATCACACTGGTCAGCTAAGAACCATGTTTCTAATGTTCATGTCGGAGATACCGCTTTCTAGCAGTGGTTGCCTTTACGTCAGCCCCTCCAGATAAATTATGGAACTACCTTCAAGAGGTCAAGGCGGATTTCTGTCCCATTCCTTTGTAGTCATCATTTGTAACTTTCATCGGAAATCCTGCCACAACCAGCCCCCCCCCCCCCCAAGTCAACATGTCATTTTATTTACTTAACGGCTCTGTCAGCAGCTCAGTGCACACAGCATCAAGTGAATTGCAAAGGATAAAGAAGGAAGTAGTTTTCGCCTAATTTGATGTAACATGACGAAATTTTCTTGAGGGACTAAAGAAAAGCAAACACTCTAGCTAGCCAGTTTAAGGGTCGATCTTTGTACCCGACACTTCCCGTGCACGTAGTACGAGAGTTAACCACGAGTGAAGATGTCGTAAATTATGGAATAAACAGCAGCACTGGATACAGGTCACGGTGCACAGCCTGATTGACCTGTCTTGGCTTGCAGCGATCTGTCCCGCATAGGCGGGTACTGGTGCTTGGTTGGTGAAGGTCGGGAGCGGAGAGATCGATCGTGCCCGCTCTGCAGCACACACACACACACACACACGACCCAAAGCACTGTTTCTAGACTGAACTTTTGTGAACAAATTCGTGCGATGAGGGAGGACGAAAAGGTAACCGAAGACCTCCATGGAATGAGGGAGACGGAAGCGCCTAAGGTAAGCAAAAACTAGATACGAGTCTTAGGGCATTTCATAATCACGCAGCTAATCCAAACAATTACTTTCTGCACCTTCAAGAGGTTTTTGGGGCGGTGCTGATGAGAATTCAAGTCTTCTGCAATGTTACATGCTGTCGACAGGCAAAGAGCTACCGACGTTTCGGGATGACAGTAGTTCCCTGACTCTGAATATGGTGACCACACATTTCTTCGAAACGTCGATTCCTATTCACCAGTCGACAAGGTCACGCACGGCGTAACAACCCACAAGGCTTGAATCTTCAACTCGAAGTTCAAGACATGTTCATAAAAAGCCGTTACTGGTCCAAGTCCTGACCATATGAATCCAATCTACACACACCTACTCTGAATATTACGCTTCCACTACACTTAGATCTTCCAAGTGGTATTTTCTGCACAGGTTTCGTGACTAAACTTCTGTGTTGATTTCTCGTCTCAGCCACGCGCGCTACATGCCCACCCATCTCATCACTCGATGTGATGAACCTTAATATTTGGTGACGAGTAAATACATGCAGATTCTCATGGCCCTATTAAATTCTGTCATCCCTCTTCAGTCCAATCTCCAGTGCGAACTTTTTTTTTTTGTTTCTCGTGGTGGGGTCAAGCTGTGTCACTAAGTCCTCTAACAGGTCCAGTGTCCAAACCCTGAATAAAGTATGATTTAGTACGCGGCACTGGTGCATTGATTACTGACAGCGGAATACCGATGTGCCAGGAAGAGGAAGTCGGTCGCAGTGTCGCCTTTATCCACCGTAAATCCCACAAGGACTTCCGTGGGATCGAAACTCGAGCCTTCGCTGTGTGACGCTGACAAACTGCCTGGGCTTTGTCACTTTCAATACCGCAAAGCGTTCAGCAAAATTCTGTAAGCCTAGCTGCAACATTCCACTACCTTGTCAGCGACGTCGTGCCCAAAGTTTATGCCAAATAGGTGGTACGAGTGAGGCGTTGGGAGCTTCCGCCTTTCTGCCTACAATTCTGTATTCCCCTCCAGCTTCCTCTGACCTATATTATTAACAAGCCCATAGCGTCGTTGGCAAAGGTTATCACTGCCAACATTCCTGTGAGGAAACCGGCTGTGAATATAGGAAGTACGATGGAAGGAGTAGCGAAGACCTGGCTGGGGTCCACCCAAAGGACTGCTCTCTGCGTCCTCAGTACAGTTCAGCTCAAACTGTGGGTCGTTCGCCAACAACGAAAACCGTCTACTTCAAACTGTGATTTATGTTAATGGGTCAGCGGAGGTAATTCATACCGTCACAAGCAATTAGTTCTATGCATACAGATGAGGGTTCAGTCCCAGTATGAGCCTCGGTCTCCTTCTGGAGGTCCAGCTACAGTCTTTCCTATCCCTAGACACTTTAGAGTGTTCAGGTACTAACGTCACCGGCCGGCCAATTTACCTGCGAAAGTCTACCTACTGGAGTGCGTAGGTCGCACAGCGTAGAAGCGGTGGAGAAAAACTTGTCTGGTGCCACTGCTACTAACAGAACCCCTATTCTCCTGCGTAATAACCCGTAGCGGACACTAATCCGTGGCATGAATGCCGTAAATAGAAAACGAATTACGTCAATAAGGGTAAAATCCCTGAAGAGATGTTGATGAAGATGGAGTGTGTTCACTTCCGGGTTCCTCATTGCCGTACTTTATTAGAAGGCAGGCAGTACAGTGGTCGTATATTACGTACTGTTTGAGCAGCAGGCCCACTCACATGCCCAGCAATGGATACCGCCGCTAATGATTACAGGACTAACTGGCAGACCTGCTGTGTCTGTATGCATTAAATGAACCACGTAACATTACCGTATAAACGCGAAAATAGAACGAGGGTTGAAAGGGGGGAGGGGGAACAGCCGCACAGAAAGCACGGGTCATCTTCGCAGCGAGCCTCCCGGCATTTCCCAGTAACATATCATACAGAAATGTAATTTCCTACTAAAGGCACGCTATGGCGATGTTCTTTCAACTCATTATTCCAAAACGAAAGCCTCTCTATTATTTGCAGCATAGTAGACGACGTTCTCTTGTTAGCAGTGTGGGGATTTTCTGATTCTTCTGTTTTCACCTTCAAATGCCCCAAATGGATACACTGAGTCACCCTATACTCAGTCCTACGCGATAATTCCAAATCAAAATTAATATTAACCTAAATAACCGAAAGACCAAATTTTTAACATAAAATAAAGAAAATAAACGTATGATTAGCTGAATATCTAACTTCATTACATTTAGCAGAATTAAACCATTACCGAACACAGCCATACACCACATATACAAGTACACAAAAACGTATATTACAGAACTGTAAGCGAACGACGCGTAGACAAGTCATTGCAGTAGCCCGCTAGCAAATTCCGGACTAACGCACACACGTGCTCTCGGCACCAAGAGACTACATAATCCCACTAAACCGTCTGGACTAACTTACATACGTGCTCTGAGCACCGGAACCCGACAGGATCCAGCAAATAAAATGCAGGACCAACTGACAGACCTATCTCGAACACTACGTCGCCAGAAGCAGCAGAGATAATAACTTCAGCACGAACTGGCTGACGTTATTCGCGCCAGCTCAATAAAGGACCCAACAAATAGCTTCTTGAACAATTGGGTGCGGAGCGTCAGAGCAACTGCATTGAGCGCCAGGCCACTGGGAAACTACAGTTGTCTCTCTAATGAAGATAAACTGTATTATCTGCGAGGTACGATTGAATTGTTAAACATTCTTTATTAATCAACAAATAAAACCTTATGCCATCCGTGACGTATTACCAGCGATCAAACAATTTGCCGGATTTTCACAAAATTCGGTACTGGAACTCTTCACAAAAGTTATTGAGCAAATGTGTGTTCGGTGAAAATTTGCTTCGGGACAGCCATACTTCGCTCAAGCGTGTAAGGGGGAATTTCTCCCCATACTTGGCATATTGCTCGACTAATGCGAATGTAACTCGATCTCTAGCCAATGCCGCTGAAAGCTAGTAAGTTTGGTGAAAATCGGATTGCTTAAATCCATCTCTAATTAAAGATACAAAGACACATTTTCTGATTTTCTAAACTTTCCGTCCTACGTAAAATACGGAACAGAAAATTTCCTTAAAAATCCACTGAGTAACAGTCATGCCTTACTTAATGACGTTACTCAATTGATATCCGTAGTTTCGACAATTCCGGTACGATGTGGGTGTAATTCGGTACACCAGATGCTGTTAAGCATTTGTTAGTTTCGTGAAGACCAGTACAGGATTTGCCGTGCTTTTAGTTTTGGGTGCAAATTAAATTAAACTCACGCGTGTACTGTGAAATCGTATGTCATTCTGAACGCAAAGAACGCCTTGGGGTTTTCAGTGTACTAGTCAGGGAGTTTTGTTATAAATGAACAGTAAATTACATGAATGTTAACGCATAAATCCTCCAGGCATTCGTAACACGAGTAATATTTCCGATACTACAATCACTACGTTATTCCGGCATTAAGCGTGCAACATTATGATTTCCTTAGAACAGTTTGTTGCAGAGCGATGCTGCTTACCACATCCTTTATTTAGTTCCTGAGCTGATATTCTCTTACGAAATCTCTTTAAGTGGGACTTGAGTTATCACCCTGTATAAACATCATAAACTAGTGTTGTATGCTTTCTTCTAGGTAAATCCCCGGCGTCTGAATTTTATATGCCGACGTTTCGGAACTCTCTGTCTGTTCCATCTTCATAGACAGGTAGTTATTCTTCACACCTACCTGCCTATGTATGAATTTTATATGCCGACGTTTCGGAACTCTCTGTCTTCCATCTTTGTAGGCAGGTAGTTATTCTTCATACCTACCTGCCTATGTATGAATTTTATATGCCGACGTTTCGGAACTCTCTGTCTTCCATCTTCGTAGGCAGGTAGATATTCTTCATACCTACCTGCCTATGAATATGGAACAGAGTGTTCTGAAACGTCGGCATATACAATTCAGACGCCGGGGAATTACCCAGAAGAAAGCATACAACATTCAGAATATGGCGAAAGTTTGAAATCAAGAATCATAAAATAGTGTCGGACTGGTTAACAGACGGCAACCAACTTCGGACTAATATTCCATGATCTGGGATGCTAAACATCTGGCATAACGAAACCCGCATTCCACACACTGTTACTACAAAAACATCATAAAAGTTTTTAATATGTTTAGTGTTCTATAAAATATTACTCAACCATCGGCCTACACGCCACATCAAAGTGAAGTGTCACGTGACTGTGGGGTTTTTAACGATTAATCATCACAAGTGACTTTTGTGAAATCTGGAAAATGGTGCATCAGTAAGAAAACCGCCTTTAACCAGCACATTTGGACAAGTGTATACTGCGAGTCGTTGAGCCAAAAATCAAACAGTTAAATATGAGGCTCGCTGTTGACGACGCTGACTTGCGCAGGAACGCGTAGGAGAATAAAAAGTAACGCGTAGTGTACAGTAGGTGCATTAAAGTTTGGTTAGACAAAGACAATATTTGCGTCATCTGTTTTAAACAGTGCCGGTGTCTGATTTTGCAACAAGGCCAACTCAACGCTACCACAATGGCCAACTTCCAGACTGCGCCACACGATATATCATCACCCAAGCAGCTGGTATCACGGAGGCTCAAATTAACCTTCTGCAGTCTAGCGGTCACTTTGCGTTTCACCGGGTTGAACATTCAAAAATTCTACATGGTGCTAGCTTCGCGTTGAGTGTTTTGTACGGATCTCAGAACAGACAGCGACTTTTGCTTTATACAGCATTAACTGTTTGGTTTTTATAACCGTGGTGGGAAGTGTTTACAGTGCGGTACGGACTGATTCCTTATATAAAGCAGATTACGTTTCGTCTCTAAAGGTTAGATCCTACTCAATATGCTTACAGCGCACCATTCATTGTCGATATGCCCAAAAGCACAACCCTGCATTTTCCAACATACAAATCCATAAAAATGTAACGTACCTATACCCTCCATGAAGGTGCACAGGGGGAGTGGAGGTACAGCTTCACTCACTTTTAACCTCGGCACCAATGTCGATGAGTGATCAGCCTCACGGCCTGTCCGGATTACCCTCGGGGAAAAAGCCCCAGGAACTCACAGAAGAGCGGGGTGGGTGGGCCCCAGAGTCTGTCCCGCCGGTTAGGAAAAGAGATATATCTCTTGGCTCTGTCATAATTAGAACCCCGGACCGCCCAGCCCGCGGCCTTGCCACTTATACTGACGTCATCCAGGTTCCCATACACAAATCCACGCATGCAATGACGAAAGAGACAGGCTGCACACGCGGCACAGAAATTCACTTTGCTAGGACTCTACAAACCAGTAGTTACCTTTTTAAATTTGTGTAAAGGTAAAGCAATCCCATTACAGGCCTGGACAGACTCGGAGGGTTCCAGGAGGTTGAGGCTCACAGATTTCAAGACAATCGGCACATGAAGGTGATAAGGTTGTCAGCCGTACGCACCGGCCGCCTTTACCCGCCCAGGAAATATTCCTGGTACTCATTTCTCTTACAGGCTGAGTCGACCTCAGGGCCATAGTGCGGCCGGAAGGATTATGTGAATGAAAAATTCCAATGACACCATCGGGAATGGAACCCGCGACCTTCCGGCTTGTAGCGCAGTACCTCAACCAACCGCGTCACCGCGTGCCTCCTTTTAAACCTATCTGAGGCACAGAAATTATTCAGCAATGCGTAAGTAGCATATTAATTACTATGTAGGGTATGCATATGGAGTGGTGCTATCCAGTGACTCACTGGAAGGGACTGGGACAACTCACAAATCCTTTATCCTAGCCGCGAGTCCAACCCGGTAGCTCTGACAATCAGCACAGGCCGTGACGAAGCCATTACGTCACTGGCAAGAACACTGATTGCTGTGAGCAATAAATATAGTCTCTGTTACCAGTTTCTTTGCACGGATGGTGACACTGGGACCCGGTCACTGCAAACACACGCGAAGGTCTCGATAAACTGATAGCCCTAAGGTGGGATGGGAGCACTGCCCACTTTAATTACAGAGTGACAGATCTCCGGCAAGCAGAAGACATCACCTTTCTTACGGTACGCTGCAGCTTCGATAGAAACGTATCTGTGTTTGACAGACTGAAGTTAACATCATAATGTTATTCAGAACGTACTGGCCTCACAGAGTGGCTCAGATTCTCAACAAAATCCGTCTACCTTTACGGCGAACAGAAATAAATTGCGGTACAGACCTTCTGTCACTCACACAAGCACAAGCACACACACACACACACCTTCATAGGCGAGAGAAATGGATGTGTTGGGTAGGATACACGAGTAGGTCATACGGACTCAGACCTGAAATGCACAGCCTCTGGTTGGCGGTGTTCAATCTTCGTGAATATCAGAAGATTGTACAACTATGGATTATTATTATGCGTGCAGGTTTGCCTCCACTGCCCCCCATGTCTTCAAGGCATGTTACATAATTAATAACAGTACATATTATTATCACCGTCGTCGTCGTCATCGTCATTATCATCATCATCATCATCATCATCATTACAGGTATGTTCGTATTTGGTCAAGGAAATTCAGAAGTGGCACCAGCTGTCTAGGCTGTAGCCAGAAGTAACGTGCACAGCACAGCACCATGCAGACAACATATCGCCTAATACTATGGCTAATAACACACCATATTCCTATAATAAAACCAACTATATGCACTAATTTCTCAAATTTATTTTTGGAATAAAACTCCGCATGTTTCAGACAGTTCCTCTGTCCATCATAATGAGTTTTTTCACTGTACACACAGCAATGGTATTATGTCATACAAGTTTGCTGACAGTTTGCGAGCAGGATCAGGACGGAACTGCAGTTCCGTCCTGATCCTGCTACCAAGCTGTATGACATATACCAATGCTGTGTGTACAGTGAAAAACTCATTATGATGGACAGAGAAACTGTCTGAAACATACGGGGTTTTATTCCAAAAATAAATTTGAGAAATTAGTGCATCTATTTGGTTTTATTATAAGAATTTATCACGATGCACGGTCACCTGAACATCAACCACACACACACACACACACACACACACACACACACACACACACACACACACACACACTGTATCATACATCACTCCACACTCTACATAAATTTTAGTTACCGCTATTTTATAATTATCCATATTTTGTCTTATATTTTGTTATATTACTATTCAACAGTAAATTTTAACCAGAAATAATATGGTTTTTGATATTGTGGAGTGATTTTGACAAATTTAATTGCAGTTGCGTTCTTTTATTAAAGATATCACCCTGAAGATGGCCGGGTATTGACCGCAACGTGTTGGTGAGGACATTACAACAAAAATACATCGTACAATTAAAGTGCATAAGTTGGTTGTTAATATACTGTATTTTATACATCTAATTAATGCACGGGAAGTAAGTCAAGTATTTTTTAACTACAATCCTCAGGGAAGTCGAATAACAGGTGGAATTGTGTACAGTCAGTGTTTCTCAACCTTTGTGAGACCGCGGTCCGGTAAATTCTTTTTTCATAAGACGAGGGCCCGGTCCCAACAAATTTACTCGTAAATACCTTTCCATTTTTTTTTAAGTTCATACATTAAACTAACATAAGTATTACTAATTACTTATGGCATAATCATAAAGAGTATTAGTACACTCATGTGCACGGTGTGGCATGTTGACAAATATAAAATTATATTTAAATTAGTTATCAATCACTGGACCAATGAAATCTTGTAACATATTGTAGTTTCCTCAGGCCAACATTTGGGTCTGAGTTTTTCGACACATTCACGAATATTTTTCTCCTCCGAACATTTCCACTATAAAACATTTATTAATGAATATTGCTTAGAAAACTAAAAGGACAAATTCCAGGAGAACCTCTCGAGGCCCGGTATAATAGAAGCCAGGGTTCGGTAGTGGGCCGCGGCCCGGCGGTTGTGAAACACTGGTGTAAGGCAGATATTATTGAATACAAAATTACAAATTCGACAGAGAGGTAAAAAAAAAACAGAACTGTGAGAAGTCCATTAAGGAGGCCAAGCCAAGGTTCTCATTGGACTGCATTGCCATCGAAGAAGAGGAAGAACGAGAAGGAGGAGGAGGAGGAGAAGAAGAAGAAGAAGAAGAAGAAGACGAAGAATTAATACACGAATATGCAGCACACTAAAATATTCAAAATACTCTTACGAAGCCGACGTGGGAACAAGAAGAGCTGATCATCGTCATCAGTCATCACTACTGCCAAATTAGTTCATTCACGCCGTTCGTCAAGCTGGTGGCACGAAACTGGCGAAGTAACTGGATGGCGGAGGGATGGACCGGCCTGGAGTCTCTAAAGCGAACGACCCAGTAACATTAAAATGACGCCCAAGGGGCCTGAGGACGTGTGAGGTAGACAGAACTAGCTTCCAATGATGGGTTGCCACGACGATACTTGGTAAGTACCTACCAGACTACACGGAGTCATACTGCGGAAGACTAACGTTTATATTGACCGAAGTGAAAACCTTATTCTGTAATCCCACGTACCATGTGCTTGTATGTCTGGTAAATGGTAACACAGTAACGAAGTCTGTGTGCACCATACACAGTGACGTGACGTATGAGGGAGTGGATGTATAGTTCCACTCATTCTTAATCATGACACCATATGAAGGTGCGTATTTGATTCTTCGACACCCTGTACTTACCTTGTTTAATCATTAACTCACCTACACTGTGTCAACACTTCATTAGTAAAAATAACAACACATATTTTAGAGCTGTTTGAACAATGACAGAACTTCAACATTTCTAACTTGCATATTTCACTTAAACGTTTGTAACATTTTGATAATTCATTAAACAACGTTTCTACCCACTCCCTACAATTTTCTGTGCGCATTAATACCGGTATTTTAAACAGACCGGTATGTCAACAATGCAGAAACGGTGCAGCGAAGCTACTATGAACTTATAGATCAGAGGTCTTCACTGAGGCGCTGATGAAGATTCAGGGCGTCTGGGGCAGACGCCATGTCGACAGACTGATTCAATTTACCGACGTTTCGAACGAACGTCGTGCCCTCATCTTTACGGTGAAGCAGTTTCTTAGTCTGTCTATGACCGATAAGGTAGAAGCAGCAATCTCATCAAAACGTCGCTGGCTACCAATCGATATGGCGTCACAGGCTAGAAGACCGGAAAGTGCTATAAGAAGTTTTCACTGCCATCTCAGAGAAGACTCGTAACCGCATTACAGTAGTGTTTGCTTGTTTTTGGTGCGACAGCCCACAGTGGGCCAGGGCATCCTCATTCACGAGGTTTCTAGATCACAAACAACGACACACCACAGTCGGTAGGACTCCTCTGGACGAGTGATCGGCTGCCGAAGAGACCTCTACCTGACAACACACAACATTCACAACAGACAGACATCCATATCCCCAATGGGATTCGAACCCACAATCTCAGCAGGCGAGCGGCCGCACACCTACGCCTTCGACCGCGCGACCTCTGGGACCGGCTCATTACAGTAATGTGGACAAATGAACACAGGATACACGGGTGTACGGGTAGCCCAACCGGCATTATTCAGTTATTAATACACGTAAGACAGAAAATACCGAAACACTGAGGCGCTTTCTTGCAACCACTGTCGTAGTGGAAAAGCAATAGGTATTACATACTGTGAGTGTGCGTTTGTAGCCTTAGGTATGCAGCATGCAATGCGCATGCGCCACCTTGCCATCTGTGGCCTGCCCAACTCTACCACATTTTTCCACATTATCCCATAAAAGGACACGACATTCGAAAGAAAGTTATTGAACACAAAATGTGTGTTTCGCGTTTCTCGACAACTTTTGACTGAAACATCGTTCATTCTAAGAAGAAATGAGCGAGATATGATCAAAATTGTGTATTGGGCTTCATGTACAGTACCGTTATTCTTCGCCGATTTTAAGGTAACTTGAATTTTCACGACATATTTTCGAAACATAAAATTTAATGAAAAGCCATCCAATGGGAGCCGAGTTGTGACGAAGCTAACAATCGCTTTTCGCAATTTTGCGAAAGCGCCTAAACACGAGATCAAAAAAGGTCTGACCCATCATCGAACCTTGTATCTTCAGACTGGTCACTCAAATCACGCAATAACCAAGAAGCGTACGCAAACTTTATGCAATCAGCGTTCACACAATCAACAATCGCGTTACAGCCAACTTGTGTTAACGAAACACGCCCAAAAGCAGATCTGACTGTACTCCATTTTTCATGCTGGATGACCTACAGCACGCCATCCCATCCGCTGGCTGGTGCATATTAAAGGTCACTGTGACTCAGAGGTCAGTTAGTAATCGTTATGAGGAAAGAGGCCGTTCAATGGAAGTGAATTCGAACAACACAGGTTAGTTGCGACTGCGTACAGCACAAAACAGAAACCCAATGACGGCCCGGTGAGGATTATTACGACTCCTGCCCTCAGGAATAAAACAGCCATTGGACAACTGTACCAAAATTGTAATTAGAGTACTAATACACCCCAAAACCAATTTAACATGGTGCATTATGAAGGTACCGCGTATTAAAGGTAGGGGTAAAGGTAAAGTTCGCCCTGTAACAGGCCACGAAGGCCCAGGGGTGGAGTAGATGTATAGCTGTACTCTTTCTTTAACCTCGGCTCTAGATGGGGGTGTGTGGTTAAGGCTACGCCCCGGCCACTTTACCCCCGGCAAAGACTGATGTGGGTGAGCTCCAGGGCCGGTTTGGACGGGTGCGGAAAATCTCGCCACCCACCGGGATTCGATCCCCGGACCGTCCAGCCCGTAGCGAGTCGCTATACCGACTACGCGTAGTCCCATTGATAGTTACCAAATACTCTGAGAGCAAATCAGTGCTGGATGCCACCGCAGTGCACTCCTAGTGTTGCTGTGATGGTATTGCCGGTGCCCAGGATGAAAAAAGTAAGGTAAAGTGGACCCTTGAACAGGCACTGAGGCTCTGTACAGGCCGTACGGGTCATAGGAGGAGTAGAGGTATGGCTCTACTCTTTCTTGACCACGGCACTAGAAGGGGGTGAGGGGTCAGCGTCACGCCCCGGCCGCTCTTTACCCCCGGGAAAGACCCGGTACCCATTGTACAGGATGCGCCCAGGATCGGTATCTTAACAGCAGGCGCTGAAATTTTAAACGAAGAACGCAACAGAAACCACAGAGCTGACAACATGAACGATATTCGCGGTTACACCTTACTGAGAAACGAAGACTTTGTTTGCAGCAAAAAAAAAAAAAAAAAACTGAGTGAATTTTATATTAAACGACTGGAAATTTTCTGATCTTCTCAACATATTGGCTATGTTTGCTGATTGCTTTGAGGCAGCAAACAGATCAGTTGGACAGGTGTGATTCTGATCCTGTTGTCACTTTAAGTACTTTAACGTGTGCTGAAAAGTTACTTTGCAGAGAGGCACTGATCACGTGTGCACTGTTTAATGGCGCTGTCAGTTGCCGAGATTATATATATATATATATATATATATACAGGGTGTTTCACGACTTTAGGGCATAACTGCAGGAGGTGATTTCCTAGGTCTTTGTGATCAAAGAAGTTCATATAAACATGTATCCGATTTTGGACGGTTAC
>Ga0123353_10001228_pt1 | contig 31370 bp, 25 predicted proteins | sample TergutLab28metaG_3_FD_92763 | JGI IMG/M metagenome (GOLD analysis project Ga0123353, IMG submission 92763) | Labiotermes labralis P3 segment gut microbial communities from Petit-Saut dam, French Guiana - Lab288 P3 | ecosystem: Host-associated > Arthropoda: Insects > Digestive system > Gut ...
GCATTATTAATGTGTATACAAGTTCAAATTGTGAAATAATTCAAGCCGAAGCGAACAAACTTGGCAAAGGTGGATGGGAGTTAGTATCGGTCGTTTCAGAAGATGAACAATATAATAATCACATTCTTTACTTTAAACGCAGACTCCCTTAAGTATAGTACCAAAGGAGAAAATCACCATGACAAACATAGAGATAAATCAAATTATTAATAATCTGCAACAGCAAGTAACTGAACTGGAAAACATGATTTCTGAACCCGCCGGGCAGTTCTGCAAAAGTAGCGTCACAAAAATGTTCAAGAACAATACGTCAAGTGCAAGGGCTGACGGTAGCAATGTTCTCTTTCAAGCTGTCAAAGAGGTTGAGATCAAATCTAAAGGCCTGATGCAAATGGAAGAGATGTTTCCTACAGAGTCTCGAATAACCGATTTGAAACGTAGATTTGCATACTGTGGGCAGCATTTGATTGCGATGATAACCATGATGGAAGAATGGGGCTAAGCTAGCGGCTGGTTTTCTATACTTTTTTTAAGGAGATCCAAAGCAATGCCTAACTTAACCAAAAAGTGTCCTGTATGCAAATGCAATGTTGCAAAGACTTGTAAGATATGTCCACACGACGGGCATGATTTTGCTGTTGCACAAAGTCAAAAGGACAAAGACTTGAAAAGAAAAAGGAGAAAGCAGGGTCTGTGTGAAAATTGCGGCAAAAGCGAGTTTCGAGAGCAGAAAGAGCTCGTCAGCTATTTAAACGGTGCTGCTTTCAAGAGCAGGATAAATTTTTTCTGTATCAAGTGCGGCTTTGAAAATAGGTATAAACTACAATCTTTCGATGGAAAAGCATTTAACAGCTACGATAAAGAAACAAGAAAGAACATATAGTGACCTTGAAAACTAAATGGCTAAAAAAGGCAACACATGCTCAGACAAATGGGTGGGTAAGAGTCAATAACCTATTAAACAACATACTTACTGTATGCGACCGTTGAGTAAAAATATATTTCGGAAAGGAGAGAAAGATTATGTGTCCTTTTTTACAATCCTTCAACATCAGAATGCAAAGTAACACCGGCTTCAGATGCGCGTCAAGAAGGAAACTATAAAGATCATTATTGTACTAGCGGCAACTATACTTCATGCGGCAATTACCAAGCATATCAACGCGGCGATTATAGCATAAGACGATAGAGATATAATAAAGATTACAAATTATACTCAAAGGATTATTAAAGGAGAGTTATAATGTCTGAATATTCACTGGAAAGCGACCCGGAAAAACTAAGCCAAGTCAATCCTGACCATAGCTTTGATCCTTCTCATCTAAGAGATTCCGGATCAGACAATATGGGGATGGGGAGCGGACTTGAGATTTCTCAAGAACCGGAGATAGAAATGGAAATGTAGCAATCTACCATTTCGTAAAGCTAACAACGCTTAAGCTTGGAGGGAAAGATGGCACATGATATATTATATGGTGGTTTACTGGCGAACAATAATCCGCCATCTGGCTCACGTTCTTCACTGATTCATATTAACGGGGAATCAAATGGAAAGCCTCAATCGTTTGGCATTAGTGAAGAAATGCTCAGTAAACATGTGTTGCTTGTTGGCGGTACAGGCTGCGGTAAGACAAATCTGTTTTATCATTTCGTGAGCCAGTTGAAGAAGAAGCTTAAAAATGACGATGTTATGCTAATCTTTGACAGCAAGGGTGATTTTCATAAAATGTTTTTTTCTCCGGGAGATGTGGTAATAGGCAATTCAGCGCAGTACCGCAAAACCTCTGCTAAATGGAGCATATATGAAGAGATTATCGCAGATGGTAAAGATAGAATCACGATTTCTCAAAACACTCAAGAGATATGTAAGTCACTTTTCGCTGAGCGAGTAGAAACTAACAACAACAACCCGTTTTTCCCAAATGCAGCCAGAGATTTATTAGCTTCTATCATCACAGTGCTGATTCGAGACGGCATAGTATTCTGCAACAAAGACTTAAAGGAATGCATCGACTCGTCAGATGTAGAAGGTTTGCGAAACATGCTTAACTCGCACAGGGACCTGGCGGCAGTAGGGTCATACATAGGTGGGAAATCAGGCGCACAGGCGCAGGGTGTTCTTTCCGAAATGTATTCTGTTACAAGAGATATCTTTACAGGTGTCTTCGCTGATGTAGGAAACTTCTCTATGCGAAATTTCATCCGTAGCAAGGGTGGAAAATGCGCATTCCTGGAATATGACCTGTCAATAGGTGATGTTCTTTCCCCCGTTTACACACTTTTATTCGATCTGGCTCTAAAAGAAGCGCTAGGGCGGACAGCATCTTCGGGAAACGTATATCTTTTCGCCGATGAGTTAAAGTTATTGCCTAACCTGCGACATTTAGAAGATGGAATTAATTTTGGAAGAAGCCTGGGCGTAAAAATTCTTGCAGGACTTCAAAGCATAAATCAGCTAAATGCAAATTATGATAATGAAGCACGAGCCAGAAACGTCATAGCCGGTTTTTCTACCATTTGTTCATTCCAATCAAACGATTACGACACAAGGGAATATGTAAGCAAACTCTTTGGCCGTAATGTTATGCTTGAAAGGTTTCCGGGTGCTAACAATCAGTACAGCACTGAGAGAAGAGAGGGATTTGTAGTTGAGGACTGGGATTTAGCTTCGCTGAGAGTAGGTGAAGCTGTAGTAGGATTACCCGGAACAGCTCCGTTTTTATATAAATTTGAGCTGTTTCGTTAAAACTATTAAGGAGTGACACATGGGGTTTATCAGAGGGGCTATGTTCACCGCCGCAATTGTTTCCCAGCACCTGGACAATGCCCGAACAAAAAAAGATATCCGCAGGATATACCAGGAAACTACGGATACAAACTATGTAAATCGTGGCGTGCTTGCATTACCACATGTGAATAAACAGCAACTGTTACTAACGACAAAAGATGCAGCCGATAATGATGTATACGATTATAAAGCAAACAGCTCAACACCGGGGATTGACTATATATGGGGAGAGTTTGCAGACTCAGAAAGTACAGTGATATCAGGCGGGAAGTCTGACGCACGTGCGCGTGCCCTGATGCCGTTTGTAAACAAATCTCAAGGAAGGGGCATACCAATAATCGCGCTTCACTCAGGAAATCGGGAGTTGGAGATGATGCTTGAAAAGAATAGTGTCGCTTGTGAGATCATATCGAAAACAGGTCTGTATTATAACGGCTTTCGCACGTTACCAGTAGAAGATATGGCATATCTGCTGTTTGAAACAATGCCTGAAGACACAAGCCCAAATGCTGAAAGCGTTATCCGTGCACTGCTGGAAATCCTTTTGCGAATAGAGGGTAAAGTTAGTTTTCAAAATTTAGCAACTTTCCCGCTTGTGAAGCTGATGACTATGCTTGATGACCTGAAAGCCGATGGTAGAATAACAGCCGATGAGCATGACGATATTAGTGCCGATTACATGGCGGGGTCGTCAGAAGTCAATGCAGTACGCAGTTTTCTAAGCAGATTAAACCGTCAAGCAGACAGTATCTTTGGTAAATCCAAAACAAATGCAGGTAACATAAGAAAGATACTCAACCAGAAAGGTGTTGTTGCCATTGATGTGGGAGTAGGCGGGAACGAGCTAGTAATTTCGTTTATGCTAAACCATATTAGACTATTGCAGACAGTGGGCAGGGAGTTCGCAATCATAATTGATGGCTTGACCATTGGAAAACATGAAGGTATTTGCGACGTTCTTCGCGGTGGACTATATGCTATCTGCCATAATGATTTTGTTTCCTCTCTGCATAGCGGGGAACGGAGTGCGAATGATTTATTTTCTGAGCTGACAGGTGATGTACGGACTATAATACTGCTAAATCACAACTCCGGAACATCATGCCAGAAATGGTCTGAACACTTGGGGAAATATCATAAGATAAGGATAAAAATGAATATTTCTTCGACAACTTCCATGACAATGGGTGGAAACACGAGAGGTATAACTGTAGACGAAGAAGACGAGCCTCGTGTCAGGGCGGAAACCTTATCAATGCTCCCTGAACCAATGGCTTGTATAAACAGAGGAAACGAAACGCTCTTTGCGGAGGTTTAAGCGTTATAAATACGACATAGGAGGAAAAACTTTGAGTAATGAACACGAAGGTACAATAGTTGAAAGTGAAACTGGCGAGGAAACAACCGTTGCAAATGAAACGCCTCTAAACGAGACCAACAGCGAAGTAATCAGCGATGATACAATGGGTGATAGTGAAACGAACGTATCGAACGAATGCAATTGTGATGACTCCGAAGCGCACAAAGATGAAAAAAAGGAATATGAGCCAAACGAAGAACCCGCAGGTCGCGAGGATAAGATTCTAGAAGCTTTAGAATTAATTAACCTCGGGATTGAATACACCAAAGGTACTTTTTCTGAGATTGCAAGGAAAGTTGAGCATCATGCAAGTGAAATGAACAAGCTATATCAGAATGAGGTTTCCGGTCGTTTACAAAGAATGCATGCTGATATCGAGAAGTATAGGGAAAGAGAAGATAATCGTATATTTGACGGTATTCTGATTGAACTCGCCAATCTATACAGCAGGGATCATGAGATTATTGATTATGCAACTGATGAAAAACTAAAAACAAGACTGTCATATCTGTTTGAAGGATTATCTTCCCTACTTGAAAAATACCATGTCGAAAAACTTGTTAGTCAACCGGGCGATAAGCTTAATACAAGGCATTGCAGAGTAATTGAGCGTGTGCCGACGGATTGTAAAGAAAACCATGGTCTGGTGCATAAGTCAAGGAGCATAGGATTTTATTCAGGCAATAGAACTATAGTCAAAGAAAATGTTGATATATACTATTTCGATGAGAACAGTGTTATCGACGCATTAAAAAATATGGAGGACGAAAATGAGTAAAAGAGTATATGGTATTGATTTAGGAACAACGTATTCCGCTATTGCAACGCTAGACGAGTATCAGATGCCGAAAATTATCGAAAATGAAGTAGACGCAACCCCAACACTTGCATCTGCGGTGTACTTCCCCGGAGGCAGTGAGCCTATTGTTGGAATAGAAGCAAAAAACCACGCAGAGATTGATCCAAACAATGTAGTTCAGTTTGTGAAGCGACAAATTGGAAAAGAAGACGCAAAAATCTGGGAGTTTGACGGTGTCAAATATGGACCAATTGAAATTTCTACGGAAATTCTCAAACAGATGAAGAGATACGTAAAAGATCAGACAGGTGACGACGTTGTAGATGTTGTTATAACATGTCCGGCTTACTTTAAGACAAATGAGCGAAACGCAACGAAAAGAGCCGGTGAAGATGCAGGATTAAATGTGCTGAATATAGTAAATGAGCCAACGGCTGCTGCGCTCAGTTACTGTAGCCGCGAATATCAGGAAGACCGAAAAATTCTTGTTTACGACCTGGGTGGTGGAACATTTGATGTGACGTTGCTTGACTTCAGTGTCGACGAGAGTGGAAATGCCAGTATACAAGTATTGGCAACTGATGGCGATGACCAATTAGGTGGTATTGATTGGGATAATCTGCTGTTTAACTACATAGCAAATGAGTATTCAGTTGAGGTCGGAATAGAGATAGATGATTTTGAGCCGTTATTGCGTCAACACATTCGCTCGCAAATTGAAGGTATTAAACAATCACTTTCTAAAATGCCGAACAAGAATGTTATGATTAGCAATTCAGGCGACATCACATCAATCAATGTAACGCGTGATGCGTTTGAAGAACTTACCAAAAGTAAAGTTGAAGAAACTATGGACTTTGTACATAGGGTACTTGAGGATACAAAAACAGAACCGGATGATGTTAACATAGTGCTGTTAGTGGGTGGTTCGTCTAACATGCCTATGATTAAATCTGCTGTTGAATCACTCTTTCCCGGAAAAGTGAGATTGGAAGAACCGAACAAAGCGATTGCAAAAGGCGCTGCACTTTCCGCAGCCATTGAATGGAATGAGAAAATGTTGGAGCGCATTGAAGATCTAAAATCAGGTAAAATTCTATCCACACAAGATGATGAATTACCACAGACTGAAGAGGATATTAAGGCACAGATGATTAACGTTCCGCGGCACCTTACATCGGATAAACCTGTGGTAAAAGATATTCTCTCCTGCTCGTTTGGTCCGGGTGTTATTGTGAATGGTGAGTTCATGATAAACAATCTTCTTTTTGATGGAGACTCTACACCTGCAACTGCCTCTGAAACATATTACACTCCCGAAGAGGATCTTGAGTTCATAGAAATCCCAATATTTGATAACATTTCAAAAGAAGAGTTTGTAACGCCATGTGAAGATGGAGATGGTAATGAGCAGGACACAGATCCTGACTTGAAAGTCAGGCGTATTGATAAAAAAAGCAATTTGAAACTTCCATTACCACCAAATACACCGAAAGGCTCACCAATCGAAACAACGTTCTACTACGATACGAATGGCTTGACTGTGACAGTGAAGAATCCAAACACAGGGGAAGAGGAACAAGTCAATCTTGATGTTTAATTCCCTAAGGCATTCAACTAACTGATACTAGCTTTTTTTGGGGAGGGACAAATCATGTCATTATCAGTAGGTATAGATTTAGGTACAACATTTTCTGCAGTGGCGAGAATCAATCCGGACACATATGAACCTGAACTTATTGAAAACCGCGAAGGCAATAGGATTACTTCATCTGTTATTCGGTTCGTTGATGGAAAGCCACGATTTGGCTCGGAAGCGGAGAGTGCTTTTAAGGCTGGAGATTCCGGGTGTGTTGCAACGTTTAAAAGGATGATGGGTAATGATAAACCCTGTGTGTCTGTTGACGGAAAGCCATACACAGCATTGGAATTATCATCACTCTTGCTGCGCCACCTGGTAGAAGATGCAGAAACTGAACTGCTCGACAAAATCGAAGACGCAGTGATTACTGTGCCAGCATATTTTGGGTCTCCTGAACGAGCCGCTACAAAAAAAGCTGCTGAGGGAGCGGGAATAAAAGTAAAGCAACTTATCGATGAACCATGCGCTGCCGCTTTAGCGTACGGTGTCAAGAACTGGCGAGAGAACGCCAACATATTCGTATATGATTTAGGTGGCGGGACATTTGATGTAACTCTTGTCAGAATGGGGGCAAATGGAGTTCTTACGGCATTTGCTACAAAAGGAAATCATGAACTTGGCGGACGCGATTGGGATGCGAAACTCATCGATTTGCTTCATATTAAGTTTTCTGATGAAACAGAACTAGATACGAAAGGTGATACAAAAACCAGTGTTATCATCAGAGGTTTGGCAGAAGATACTAAAAAGCGACTATCCCGGATGGATGTTGTATCAGTAAAAGCGGTTTTGCCTGATTACGGCGAAACTGAGGTTTCCGTTTCTCAAGATGAGTTTGATGATGCAACAAAAGGGTTTATGGAGCAGACTTTAGATTTGTGCAGAGCTATCTTGGAGGAAGCGAATCTGACAGTCGTCGATATAACTGATGTATTGCTTGTCGGTGGTTCAACACGAATGCCGCAAGTTAAACGCAAATTAACTGATATGTTCAACAAGGAACCAATCTCTCATGTAAATCCGGATGAAGCTGTAGCTCTGGGTGCGGCTATCCAAGCAACCAAGACTATATCTGCTTATGTGACTGTAGCTGTCGAAAGAAAACAAAATGGAGCAAAGGTAGCCAAATCCCTGAGAACCATTGCAAAGCTATCAAAGGATGTAAAGCCAAAGGAAAAAATCAGCATCGGAAAGTTAGAGATCAAACAAACTATTTCACGCGCAATGGGAGTTATTACAGTCAATGCCGAAGGCACAAAATATGTCAATGAGGTGATAATCCCTGCTCACCATGCATATCCCGTGAAAGCGGCAAGAAAGTTCTCGTTTGTAACTTCGTCAAGAAAAGATAATGAGTTGAAAGTATATGTTCTCCAGGGAGATAAAGATAATCCACTTGAATGTGACATCCAACCAGAGATGTATATATTCGAGGGGATCAAGCACAACCAGAAACAGCGCGGAAAGACTGAAATACGTATCCAATATAGTTATGACCATAATGGCATCATAAATGTACAGGCACGGCAAGAAGATGACAATCACAATCTACCAGCTCGCCGGGAACGGGTAAAACAGGATGATTTAACTAAATTCGGCAGACCTGTTGAACCTGACGATGATGGCGAGCTTCTGCCAGAACCCCTGTCTGTCATTTTGGCTGTAGATGTGTCGTACAGCATGGAGGGTGAACCGTTAAGTGATGCGATAAATGCTATGTGTGAGTTCGTAAAAAGAATGGATATGGAAAACACACAAGTGGGTGTAGTTGCTTTTTCTGACTGTTCTGAAACAGTATGCCACTTGACAGACAGCGAAGACAACTTAATAAATAAGATCCGCTCTATAGAGGTAGCACAGACGGGCGTGTCAAATGAAGCACAACCATTCGATACAATTCAAAGTATGCTTTCGTATGAGAATGGTCGCAAATTTACCCTTGTCTTGACTGATGGAATGTGGGAGGACCAACCGGAAGCAATAAGAGCGGCGAAACGTTGCCAAGAAAGTGAGATTCAAACGGCAGCCATAGGGTTTGGTGGTGCTGATGGGCAATTCTTAATAGATATTTCGTCAACCGATAAAAATGCAGTATATGTAGCCGGATCAGGTGAGTTGTCACGCACATTTAATGGGTTCGCACAAAGCCTGAACGAATCCGGCGGTTCTGCAAGCAAAGGTGGAAGGCAGGGCGAAGAATCTGAAGTTGAAACATGGTGAGTACGTCATTTCTAAAGTTTAAAGAGGACATGAGCTATTATGCAAGATTATGATTTTTTCGAATTAACTAAGCTTAAGTTTGACCCTGCAGAAAAAAGTGGAAAAATTGTTGAAGCTAAAATTAATGAAGCAATTAACAATTTAGAAACTTTGCATAATGATGTTTCGCGGACTGCATCTGACAGAAAAATCGATATGGATAAGATTAATTCCCTCAAGAGAGAAAAAGGTCGAATTTTCACCGGCGGAAAGATAAACTCAGATTATGATAAGCTTGTGGAGGAAAAGGTTGCTGCGGTACTCGATGAGGCACGTGCGATTGTTAATGTGAGAAGACAGTTCAAATCAATAGTGACGAGTAGAGCAATTCAAATTCTGAAGAAAGAAGTCGGGTTGCAAAATAAGAAGTACGACAGCGTAATCGAGAAATTCTACAAAGATGCTGGTTACACAATAAAGGTGTATAAGTTAACTAAACCTAAATTCATAGACAATGTTTCCTTAAACGGAATAAAAGCAACGATTGAAGATTTGCAAAAAAAGCCGGATTCACTGGAGTTAAAGGATGCCCACTTAGTAACAGATATGTATAGCTTTGTCGCATACCTTGAGGGTGAAGCTCACAATTCTTCAGTTTATCGCATAATGCCAAGAAAAGAAGTATACGATATTCTTGATAAAAAATCAAAAGAGTTTGCAAACAGCGCAAAAAAAACAGATCCATTGGGTAAATTGTGTGGGCAGCTTGCCGCGTTGGGAAAAACACATGTTTTTTCTTCATCAGATACGCAGGATATATACAACAACTTTTTAAAATATACTGGGGCTGAAGTGTCCAATCTTATCGATGATATGAGCAAGTTGGGAGAGCAACAATTACATGATGACACAACAGCAAACAGTTTTATTAAGAGACTTATCAGTATTTTTGGTAATGAGGATGATTTTGCACTATCGATTTATAATAGCATATCTCCACTCCTCAAAAAGAACCCCTATATACCATCGGAGCCAAGTTTTCTTGTAGTTTGCCCATCCGGTTCATGTCGATGTGTCAATGAGTTTTCTGATGTGGAAGATGCAAAAAGGCAAAGAAAATGCAAAAAATGCAGCACGCCACTATATAAGCCTTGCGAAAAATGCAAAAAACTTGTCTTAGCTACTGTGCTTGCTACTGCAGAGAAATGCCCTGAATGCGGATGTGTTTTTGGTAGCGACGAACTCTTTAAAAGATACTTTAGAAATGCTGAGATTGCATTTGAAAATAATGACTTTGATGAAGCTTTTAACCATCTGGCAAATGCAGAGTACGCAAATCCGGATCGAAAGCGTGAAGCGGAGCAACTGAGAAGAAAGATTACAACCGAGAAAGGTATACACGAAAGACCCCTCTCAGAACTTCGAAAGCTAATAATGAATAATAAATATACCGCAGCAGCCGAAAAGTTGAGACAACTACCTGATGCAACAAAATCAAAAGCAAAGTCAGAAGAAAAGAGTATTAAGAATATTCTAGCAAAAGCGCAATCTGATTTTGATGTAGCAAAACAATTACCGAACGTAGATAAAGTAAACAGATGCTATGATATCCTTGATTATTGTGTGGACTTTAAGCCTGCAATCGAGGTTTTAAGAATAACGCCTGTTTCGGCACCTCATGGGCTTAAGTTGACAGAAAGGATCGAAACATCTTCGTCTTCTGCCAGTGTTACAGTAAGTTGGGGACAATCAAGTGAAAGAGGTGTAACTTACAAGGTGATTCGCAAACTAGGAGCGAACACGCCTCGTGATGTAAATGATGGAGAGAAAATATGGGATGATATTGGCAAATCATTGATTGTTGATAACGAACCTCTGATTGGACAGCACTGCGGATATGCTGTTTGTGCAAAACGTAGTGACCAGTATGGATCAACTCGTATTGAAGTATATTCTTCTCTGTCGACTAAATCATTTTTATGGCGACCGAATGTCTACAATACTAATCATAAGCAAAAAGGTGACTCTGTGCAGATTTCGTGGACTACTCCAAAAAACTGTACCGGAGCGACAGTTCTTCGATCTGATATCAGAAAGCCTTTGGCAGAGAATAACCAAGGCCATTTTGAAGATAAAGGGCTTATGGTCGGCAGTACTTATGAGTATGTAATTATTGCCAACTATAAAGGTGGATTGCACAGTGATGGCATCAATCACTTTGTGACTATGAATGAAGAAGTTGATGCATTTAATATATCTGCATCTAAATCAGGAGTAAATACATATCGTGTTACCTGGGATATATGTAACAAGAGCGCAATTGTTCAAGTACTGCTCAATGGTGTTAAGGCAAATAAAGGCAGTTCCGGTATGGGCGGATGCGATATTATCTTGCCTAAAAATGGTGAGTATGAAGTAAAGGTTCTGGCATCGTCAGGTAGTGACTGGGTTGAGAGTATAAATACGCTTAAGATAAATACTTATCCGCTTGAAGTGGGCGTTGATTGGCGGCTTTTACCAAACACAAATCTTTTTGCACAGACAAGAAAACTATCCGGCACAATCTACTGTATTGATAGCGACCGTGTTATGACAAAGAGAATTGCTCTTCGTCTGTGTGCACACAAAGATAGGTTTCTTCCCCATTATTCAGAAGAAAATGAAGTTGCGAGTGTTTCAGAGGAAATTTTAACCACACCTGCAGAATCAATAACATTTGATATGGAAATAAATGCAAAGGTGAATGGAGAGTCGTTAAAAAATTGGAACCTAACCCTCTTTGGAATAGATGATGACTACAAATGTGTGAAAATTAAACAGATTAAATGATAAGATTACTGTGGAGGTAGCTTAATAAAATGCCAAAGATTAAAAGTCATGTTAAGAAGTCTGAGTTTATGTGCCCTTTTTGTATTCGTCCTTTTGCCAAAAAGGAAATACACCACCAGTGTGGGAAATGTGGAGAAATGGTAACACCAAAACGCTTTGAAAAACCTCCTTTCAAATGTGCATGCGGTGGAGTTGCAAAAACCAGGCTATGTCCGATGTGTAGAGAAGCAATTCCAAGCGCCGCACTTGAAACTAAATACTTTCCTTTTAGTATTGTTGGTATAACAGGTTCAGGAAAAACGAATTATATCACAGTAATGCTGGAAGAATTACCGATGAGAGAGTTAAGATTGGCAGTCGTACCAATTAACAACGATGCCAAACACTTGCAGACAGAACATAAAAAGCAAATTTATACTGATCATGAAACGCCCGCACCTACTACTGCAGGAATGACACCGAAGCCACAGATTTGGAAGATCCTACACAATGACAGGGCTGAGTCACGTCTTAACAAATTGTTAAAGAGAACACCTACATACACTTTTACAATATTTGATGGAGCCGGTGAACATAGCCAGGACGTGAGTGACCAAAACATAATTAACTACATAATGTACTCAGAAGCCGTTATTGTTACTATAGATCCGCTCACAATACCTGAAGTGAGAAAAAAAATAAATAGTCGTGTAGTAGCTAGCTCAGAAAGGGACGACTCGACAGGTACTAGAAAATCAGCAGATGAAGCCCTTAACCACATAGTCGAATTAATAAAAAGCACAAGGAAAGGTGGGTCAACTGAATCTAAGCTGGATATACCTGTAGCGATAGTTTTAACGAAGTTTGACACAATAATCAGCAACCCGAATTTCAGCAAAATACTGGGAACGAATATAAAGAACGCCAGATTGGAAATAAGAGATAAAAAGATTAGTGTAGATGAAATTGACGATATTAGTGAGCAAATCAGGTATTTTCTTGATCATGATGAGGTTGGCGCACATAATTTTGTAGGCCTTGTAGATGGCAGTTTTACAAATTATAGATTTTTTGGTGTTTCAAGTTACGGTACTACACCAGAGTCCAGCGGGACTGTGAGCGAAGTTAACCCACATAGGGTGTTAGATCCCATTTTGTGGTTGTTTCATCAAAAAGAGTTCATTGATTAAGTATGGGAGAGCAAATATGTATAGAGAAGTAATTTATACTCATTGCAGCAAAGGTACTGATATTAATAATGGTCGTGAGCAAAGCGGTAATGGCTTTAAAGTATACGCCACAGACGCTTCAATCATCAACAGTCCAGAAATAGATATACCTTTTTTTGCTAATGCCATTGCAAAAAAACAGTCCTTTGATAAAGCAAAGCTTATGGATGATGCCTATCTGTATTATGTGCCGGATTCCATGGAATGCTTCTTGATAGGCTTTCACCCTTTTAAACCTTGTAATACACAAGGCGATACTCGATATGGGAAGTATATTAATCAAGTGTTTCTGGGAGCTTTTAAGCAAACTTACCCTTGCGAAACTTTCAACAGCCCAGAATTATGGGACGCTAAAATGCGTGGCTTAGACTATTATTATATAACTGATCCACCGGGTAGTTTGCCTATGAGAACAATAATAAACGGGATTTCTGAAAGATATGAAAATATAGGTAAGTTTATATCAGAAGGACGCAGGGAGGCATTAAAATCTGCTGTGGCATACTTGATTTCACAATATGAAAAACCCGCAGCAGAGCGAAAATTTCTTGTTATTGTCGATGAATGTGCAGAAAATATTGAAAACTGGATTACCGCTATTGAGTACGCTTTTTCTCCACGCATTTGCGCATCGGTACCTTTTGCGACGCGCATGGATAGTTTTGAAAGAGAAAATGTATATACTGTCAATAAAATCAGCGGCAGATCCGAGGTGCGACCTAATTATCAGGATCCAAATCAAGAAAAGCGTTTTCGCGCAATGCTTGTTGGTGTCGATTTACGCGATGTTACTAACGTAAGTAATGTTCGCTCGATGATAAACTTGCCATATATAGTACTTGATGGCAGGACAAAGGAACCGTTGCCAGACGTAGACATCAGCAACTCATACTTCGAGCTAATCTCAAGCTTTGATGCGGAGCACCGGGAGTTTTGCAAAGTGTTTTTACAAAACCTTGGTAATGTGAAAGATGTTCCAAACTCTGAAATTATCGGTATTTGCGATATATTCAAGAGACTTAAAAGCGTGAAAAGACTAATGGTGAGCGAGGTTTTGGCAACAATGGACAAGCTGATGAGTCTCATACCTGATGACATAATTGTGGGTGACGTTTATTCAGCAGTTAGTAATGAATTGCCACGCCTCATAAAAGAGCATGCTGCAAGTGCGTTTGTTCTGTATAACAAGTATTTAATACCGATGGCGGAAAGAAGCCGTGATACGGAAGTACGTGAACGCTTTTACGATGCAATTAAGACTGTGCTTATTTCGTGCCGCCCTGATGAATCAGGAAAAGATTCTGCATCAGCGATTATCAGGGAACTTTCACAGTTAATGACCAGTGAAAAAATACATGAGCTAATAATTAAATTTGCCGATGAAGAACAAAATGACATCGTTGTTGATTTCTTATTAGAATGCTTAATACATACAGACAAAACGGTGATAGCCTCTGACGAATCGGCATTCAAACTCTGCGAAAAGCTAAATAATGTTCACTTGGGGAGATACGGAACCAATGTGTTACTGGAACGCATTAAGGCTATACAAACAATTGATGCATTCGGACGCTTCAAGGTTTCCGCACAAAAAGCATCATGGCTCAATGAGGCACAGAAAAATGAGCTGGAAAGTGTAATCCACAAAAGAGTAAAGGCACTTATAAATGCAGAGCGAGAAGCATTTAAATCGAACGAAAAGACAGAGCAATTTTGCATACTGCTCAATCAAAATGGTTTTGGTACAAATGAAATTACCAAAATAGTATTAGTGTTGCGATTGAATGAAATCAAAACAGCTTATGAAATTGTTGGCTTCAAAAACCTTAAACCATTGTCGTGGATACAGCCAACTGATCGCGAGGCGCTTCTGTCAGCGATTGATGTAGATACTGAAAACATAGTGAGAAAAGAATTTGAGTGGAATCAAACTCTGTTCTTAACGAGTGGGGAAACATTTAGATATTGCGAAGCATTACGTTTGCTGGGACTCAAGGATTACATAAAAATAGCTTTATCAAAGAGGCTAGCCACTATGATCAACTCAGGTCAAGATATGACTGAAATTGCCAATCTGTTAAATGGAATGAGTAAAAGTGGTTTGATCAGTATTGATGAATACAAAGTACTAAGTGAGCAGATAGAAAAAGAAATAACCGCTAAAAATCAAAGAGCAATAGATGAAAAGCGTTCCAAATCATTTTTTGGAAAAATCTCGAGATTGTCCGGCAACAAAGATAGAAAATAAAGTAAGGAGGTCAAAATATTGGAAAATTTTGGATATGTACTGGCAACAAAAATGTTGGTCGAGAGCAAACGGAAAGTGCGTTTTATGTATCGCGAGAAAGGCGAACCCGGTGATAGCGGGTGGCGGTTTTTCTGCGGGGATGAAGATCAAGAATATACAGATAATCCTGAAAATATAGCTATATATGACATACAGACGATTTTGGATATTGATAAAAGTATTAAACCTTACCTTGAATGCATTTTCGGTTCTGCATATGAGCGCGAAAACGAGAATGATATGTTCCAAAAATCCACTGATTTCGCATTTAAGCCGGAGGTGGATTAGTGTATGCCACTTAACAGACCGTATATCCGCCAGCCAGTGCGACAGGAAGTTGAGCAGCGCGCGCAAAGAAATGAGGAAGGGAAATTCCTTGATGCAAATACAGGGAAACCCATAGATGGCAATTATGACTTGGGACACAAGGCAGGACACGAGCATTGGAGAGAGTCTCAAAGAGCTGAAAATGAAGGGTTAACCCAAGAACAGTTCAATGACAGAATGAATAATCCAGACTATTATCAAATCGAAGACCCTGGCGAAAACCGCTCCAGACGGCATGAAATGCCTAGGGATACCGAGGCAACTGCGGATAACACATCTGAACTTGGACAGGAGCAGAGTATTGGGATGGAAAACGATATGATGATGGAAAACGATATGATGATGGAAAACGATATGATGATGGAAAACGATATGATGATGGATAGCGAAATGATGATGGGATTGGGTATGTAGCTTAGTACTGGAATGTTAATGCGCTTTTAGACTCATGAAGCTTGCTTGATTTGAAGGAGAACACTATGGTTCTGCATGAAGGATTTGGATTCAACTATTTGTCACACTTAGAAAAACAAGCGTATATTGTGGTGCTAAAGGCATTATCAACAAAGGCAAATTCTTTTAGTATAGCTAACATAGATCGAAGCGTTGATATCATGAAAATTGTGCAAACCGTTCTCGGAGACAACCCTTCAGTCGTTTATTTTAATAAAACCCAGTTACAAATCGAAGAGTCAGCAATCGGAAGAAAAATAATTTTATCCGGTGTACCCTCGAAAGCACAAATTCAAAATATGAGTTCTGAGCTAATCACTGAAGCTGATAGGGTCGCTTCCTTCATAAAGTCATCTCAAAAAGTACGGAATGATAGCCACAGCCTATTGATAAAACTTTATGAGTATTTGCAAAGTAATGTTAAGTATGACATGACGGAGCGCAAAGCTAACGCAAAAGGGCTCAGTCCCAACCCTCATTCGCACAATGCATACGGTGCATTGATCAATAGGGTAGCGGTATGTGACGGATTTTCATCAGCTTTTACCCTGTTATCTCAAAAGCTAGGTTTTGAATGTATGCTTGCGATTGGGTATTCAGCATATGAATCAGCTTCATCAGTGAATCATGCATGGAACATAGTGAAGATTCAGGGTAGATGTTACCACATGGATATCACATGGGACGCTAGAAAGTATGAAGAATTCCAAGCCTTATCCTATGTGTATTTTGCAGTAAATGATGATGAGATTAAAGCTGATCATGATTGGGATAAAAGCACTACCCCTGTGTGTTCTTTTGATGATTTTTCCTATTATAATAGAAATGGGATATTTGCAAGAAACGCGCAGGAGTTGAGCAAAATGATAAAAGCTGCTGGAAAAAGAGATGATAAGTTGATTCGTGTCAAGGTATCGCAAGATGTTGGATTAGGTGAAAAATCAGGAGAGAAATTAGCACAGATGTATATAAACGAAGTGGCAAAACCGGGTACAGGAATTCAAGTATGCTACGGTTGGAACGAAAAAGCAAGATGCTTCTTTGCAAAGATTGTTTAATGGAAGAGGGAAAGTGTTTATGGATGCTGAACAACTAAGTAATGATTTATCTGGTAACTTCTCTGTAGTACGCTTATGGATAAGTGGTTTATTTGATATACTTCCCCTTTGGGGTAGGTTTATACTTGGTTTTGTTCTTGTGTTTATTCTCTTTGAAATAATTTTAGCCTATGTAAATGAGTTAATCAAACACCCCCGTATTGAAGAACTAATAGTGAATCGAAAAAAAGTGTATTTTTTTGGTCCGGGGTATAAGCATGTAGCAACAATATTAGGCGTGACAACGGGTGTACTTGAAGACAGGACGGGTTTCGGAGTTTCGGGTTTGGCACACTCATTTGGAAACATAACAGATGATTCCAGGACGAAATTGTTTTTCCTATCCCTTATATATGTACCTCTTTCGTTAGTTGGGTTTGTTGAGCTTGTGTTGAGAGTTTTTATTGGTTACATAATATTATTTGTTTTTACTACATTGCATAGCAGTATTGTTTTTGTTGGAATGTTGATAGGACTTCTCCTTGTCGCAATACTTAGAGTCGTTGAACTGGCTACTCAAAAATAAGTATATTACGCAACTTTCACATAAAACATCTTATCAAGCGCAATAGCTTCCAAATCTCTATATATAGCTGTTCACGAGAGAGGGGAAATAAGAAATTGAAATGCACTAATCACGAATGCGGAGAAGAATTTTCTGTACCAAGTTATGAGTGTCCAAGATGTGGGGAAATACACGACAATCTTATATCCGGCAGTACAGGGCTGCTTTACAGTATATGTAAATGCGGGGAAAAACTGCCGTGCTCAACGCTTGTTGGAAGGTCAAAACTCAGAGCATTTTGCCCAATGTGCAAAGTAGATATTGCAGCAGCAAATGCAAACCAATTCTTTATTCAGTTAATAGGCGGTACAAGTTCCGGCAAGACTACTTATCTAGCAGCATTTCAACATCTGTATATTGAAAAGTTTATGGAAGCAAGGAAATCAGGAGTAGTTCGTGGCATAGCAGTCCACCCAAAACACAAATTTATTGAGTTAGAAAGTATGTATCAGGCAGGTGCAGAAACAGAGTCAACAAGCTCTCCTGACCCATATAGTTTTGTACACTCCTTTATTAAAGAAGATGACTATCAGTTTGATATTTTTGACATACCGGGAGAGCATATAACTTCGGGGAATTACAACAGACTGTATGGAACATTCCATGGACTAGTCTTATTAGTTGACCCGCTGAGTGTTGAAGAAGTGAGGGAGCAAGTCAGGCTCACAGGAGAGAATGCAACTCATTATTCAACATTTAGCCTTGATGAGGTTGTAAACAAATTTATTGAGGATTTTGATGCTCAACGAGGAAAACGCACGCAAGGGCAATCTGATATTCCTGTCGCAGTTGTAATAACTAAAACGGACTTGAAAGTTGTTAAGCGGGAAGTAGGACTACCTAAAATTAACGCAGAGTTTAATAAAAATAGAGAGCATTATAGAAATGAAGTAAGCAATGCCCGCTATGCGATTTGCAAAAATTATTTGGAGTCACAATTAGGTTTATACAATGTCGTTAATTACATTACGGGAACCTTTAGAAATGTTCAGTTCTTTCCTGCAAGTGCTATTGGACCGGCAATCAGGGAGTCAACTGCTTATGAACCATATGGTGTGTTGGAACCAATAACCTGGATTGCTAACAAAACAGGCACGAGGATATCTAAGGTTCTGAAATAAATGCATTAATCAATATTCTATCTTAAAAATAACGAAAACTCTTTGTGTTCTTATTACGTAAGCCTTGGGGGAGGAAAGTAATGTCAAATGGATCAATATCGATTGAAGAAAGTGCTTATATAAAAGGATGTAAAATAATAGTCGGTTATTTGATAGTTGCACTCCTCACTGGAGGATTCATAGCCATGTGGATGTTCACGGATATTTTTAGCCGCTCTAAAACACAACCTGAACCGGAAGCCATAATTGAAGCAACTCCTACACCAGTGCCTACACCAGAACCGACACCTGCACCAACGCCTGAGCCGACACCTCATCCACACCCTGACGGACTATACGACCTTACACTCCCAATCGCCCGTGGTGCATCTGGCGAGGAAGTTATGCTGATACAGGAGCATTTAATCTCAATTAGCGAACATTTTCCTGATAGCATACGTACTTTGACACCAGATAACAGATTTGGTCCCAACACGGAAAGTGCAGTAGTAGAATTTCAAGAGTTAGTCGGTCTTAATGAGAGTGGCGTTGTGGACTTGGATACTTGGTATATGATACTAAGAATGTATGCAAATCCAAGCATTTCTGCACCCGTTCAAAGTGAGTTGATAGGTGGATGGGAAGAAATAAAGTTACATGGGTCAAAAGCACACATAGAATCTGACGATGCAACTTGGCAAACCAATCCATCTCGATGGACGTTTCATGTAAATGGAACAGGCGTCCTCAGAGAACATGATGGCGAAAACTGGATATACAGAGCGTTTTCCTGGTCAGAGAATAGCGGACGCTTAACGATGACAACCGTTGATGACAGGATGGGTATATGTGATTATACGATAGTTCATGGGAACTACACATTTACTGAACTTATCGAAGACGCCTTAGACGAGATTACGATAAATGAAAGACTTGAAATATCTGATATTGATTTTAGTAAACAGGCTGTTCGCTTAACAGGGGTGTTTAGAAGGGTGCAATAAAGGCGGTCTTAAGCAATGTTTTCTACGCATATTTCAAGTATCAAATGTAACCACATATAGTACCAACGCGGCAGTTATGTTGATAAAACTGCCGAACAATATGCCGAGAGAAGGAAGAATGGGACTTTATATTTATTGGAGTGAACAATGGTTAGATATGATGCAACCACAACTATAATCTTTGATACTCCACCGTACTTATTTTTTGCAATCATTGGAATAGTTTTTGCAACCTCTTTTTTCATAATTTTATTACTTAAATATAATTATAGTATTCCAAGATATACAAAGATATTTTTACTAAGTAGCATTGGATTGCTATTAGGTTCATTGCTTTTCGGCTGCCTAAGTAGTTTATACTCAACTTTGGCAAATAGCGAGAAAATATCGATCCACACTTTTACAAGCGGCGGCATTGTTTTTTACGGCGGCATGATAGGCTTCCTGTCGGCTTTTCTGTTAATTTGTAAAATATGGAACAAAAAGATAGAAAATGGTGTTCTGGACTTGGTGGTCGTATGTATACCTTTATTCCACTTTTTTGGACGATTAGGATGCTATTATGCAGGATGTTGCTTCGGCATAGAGAACTATTCAATACTATCGATTATTTACACCACCAACATTGACCATGAAATCATTACACTATCCAGATTTCCGGTTCAACTTTTAGAAGCCTTTTTTAACCTTTGTCTGTTTGTTTTTTTGCTTATTTTATTAAGTAAAAAAAGATTTAAAGAGCATCTGACTATTCTGTACTTAATTATATATGCAGTCATGCGTATTTTTGTTGAGATGCTAAGAGGTGATGAGGTTCGTGGAGTGTGGAACGGCGTCTCATTTAGCCAAGTGGTTAGCGTTGCCATTCTTTTATTTTGCGTGCTTTATGTTTATAGAAAACAAAGAGAGAAAAAGCATGAGGAAATCGAGTTAATAAAAGTTGGTGTAAATCATGAGAGTTATTAAAGGGGTCGGGATAGGAGCTCTATCTGGGTTTATAATTGCTCTTATATTCTATCTATTGGTTTTTTTATTAGAACTTTTCTCGTGCTTCTGCGGTTGTCGGGGTTGCGGTTGTGAAACTTTTGCTGCTGACTGTTCGTATTGGTGGATGTCTTGCCTTTCGATATTAACTTGTTGGATTGTCGATGCTGACTGTATTTTTGATAGTTGTGGTTTTGCCTCTCGCACTGTTATTCATGGAACTCCGCTAATCAATGTTTGGAATGCAGACTTCATAGGTGGAACAGCATTATTGACTATTGGGGGTGGTTTTACAATTGGGTTTGTTTATGGATTTGCAAAACAAATTCAAGAAGTTAGGGATACCCCAATGACTACAACAACGGTTCGGAGCTACATAAAATATTCAATACCTTTCTATATAATAATGTCGATTCTTACTATATTTCTTTACTTTTTTATCACTGCAATGGAGGAACCGTTATTAACTAGAGAAACGAATGAATATTATGAGCAACTACCTACGATTTCTACACAAGTGATCTCACATCAATATCTTGATGCGAGAAACTTCTCTGAAGGTTTAGCAGCAGTTCGAAAGGGAAACCTAATCAGAAGTAAGTGGGGGTTCGTTGATAAAGAAGGGAATGAAGTAATCCCATTTGAATATGATGCTGTGATGTCATTCAAAAATGGTGTAGCTAATGTTAGAGTAGGCAGCCACAGAAGAGATAATTGGATGCTAATTGACCAGACAGGAAATGTAATAGACGCACAAGGACAAAACATAGAATATTCCGATGATGAACATGAAAACATTGCAGGAGAGCAAGAAGCTACATTTAGCCGGACACATTCGCCCTTATATGGAGTGAAGGTGTCTCACAGGGATGGTTTTGCAACACTCGTTGACAATAATGGCAAAGAGATAATTAGACCCGGCAAATACTTAAGATTACGATTTATTGCAGACGATCTATTAGCAGCTTGGATTGTTAAGTCGAGACCTGCAGATAGGGAATGGGCTGTAATAGATATCGATGGCAATGTAATCGTTAACGTTGGAAAGGGACCTAGTGGTAATCAACCCAAATATTCTGAGGGATTTATTTTATCATCGAGAACAGGTCAGCGGATTTTCTATGACAGGATGGGCAGAAGACTCACGGATACAACTTTTAGGAATGCTAGCTTGTTCTCAGAAGGATTGGCGGCAGTTTCCCTCGATGGAACAATGTGGGGGTACATTGATACAGACGGCAATGAAGTAATTCCTTATATTTATGATTCTGCACAATCTTTTATAGATGGATTAGCATTGGTACGCCAAGACGGCAAATCAGGTTTCATAAATGCAGCAGGTAATATTGTAATCCCTCTCATATATGATTCTGCGCAGGCATTTACAGAAGACTTTGCGGTGGTTTCAAAAAATGGAATGTTTGGCTTCATTGATAGAAGAGGAAACACAGTGATACCATTAACTTACAATGATGCATCTTCATTTGATAATGGTATAGCAGCAGTAAGAAGTGGCAACTCCTTCAGTCAGATAGATAGCTCAGGGAACGAGTTGTTTGCCTTTAAAATCGATGAATCGCTTTACTCTCTACCGAATATACGTTCCACAAATTCCTCAAATATACAGGAGGTGGATGAAACAGGTGCATCAGTTTTGAATACCAGCAACCCGGGAATTAGTCCTATTTTTGTTAATGGCGAATATTTTCTTCAATTACAGAAACCTCATGGTGATGGATATAGATTCGGATTTATTAATGAGTCAGGTGATATTGTGATTCCGTTTATCTATACAAACAGAATATTCGTTTCCGAAGGTATGGCTGCCGTTCTTTACGATGGAAGATGGGGGTTTATATCAATAGGTTAGAGTAACAAACGCAACCTAATTATTTTCTGTACGAGAAGCAGCAAAATGTTTAAGGGAGGAGGCAAAATCCTTAATGAAAAATGTTAGGAGCTTAGTAAAGTTATCAATCCCTACATATTTAACGATTTTTGTTATAGTATTTTTTTCTGTTAACCCACACCTTATTCCAGATTTAGATTGTACTATTAATCGTGCAGTAAGTAATCAACCTAAAAATCCAACATTTGGAACTATATCTGCTGGTCCGTATGTCACAGTTGGTGTACGATCAGACGGTACAGTTGTTGCTACAAGCACATATGACGATTATGTATCTGATTGGAGTGATGTTATCTCAGTTTCTGCGAGTACTAATATTTTTGGAGTACGCTCAGATGGCAAAGTTTACGCTTTGGGTTATTTTAATGATTATAGTCAGTGTGATGTATCAAGCTGGAGTGATATCATCATGGTTTCTGCTGATGACTATCATACTGTAGGTCTTCGTTCAGACGGGAATATAGTTGCTGTTGGCAGTGAAGGGGGGGTTAGCTCATATGGCGTCATAGTTGCGGAAGGATCTGGGAAATCGACAATAGTCGGTGAAATTAATGATAATGTATCAGACTGGAGTAATATCGTTTTTGTATCTGCAGGTTTTGCCTTTACCGTTGGAGTACGTTCAGATGGCACTGTTTTATGCGTAGGAGGTAATGATGCTTTATTAAGTTACGAGGTTGCAGATTGGAAAAAGATTACTATGGTTTCGGCAGGAAGGTATCATATTGTAGGCTTACAGTCCGACGGCAAAGTAGTCGCTGCAGGGGACAACGTTGACAATCAATGTAACGTATCCGAATGGAAAAATGTAGTTGCCGTTGCCGCAGGCACCTTTCATACAGTAGGTTTACGCTCTAATGGTACAGTTGTTGCTGTTGGTAGAAATGAAGATGGCCAGTGTAATGTATCTGAGTGGGGAGATATAATAGCAATCGATGCTGGATATGGACATACAGTTGGATTACGTTCAGACGGAACAGTTGTAGCTGTTGGCAGCAATGAGTCTGGACAATGCGATGTGTCTGCCTGGTATGATATAAAAACATCTGAGTTTGACTAGACATCAATATGGAAAGCCAATGGAAAGCAAACGTGTTGGCATAGCAATATCGCAATTAGTATATGGCAATTGCATGCTGAGGGAGACGATGTAACGTAAAAAGCATCGACACAAAATGTAACCAACATACAACCCGGTATGTGTGTTATCTTACTTAATATACGGTATTTATTGAACTCGAAGGAATTTAGCGTACTGTAGACGAAATGGGATCCAGCTAACGGGAAAGCTATAGGCAGACCGAGGAAAGATGTCATACCTAACAGAAAGCAAATGCGAGCTGACGAGATAGATCGGGTAGAAGCTTATTATCTATGATTAGGAATTACGCAAATTTCCTTCATAAAAAGGTGGCATAAGTTATGAGAAATGTTCGTCAATCATCAAAACTCTCTGTGTTTCTTTATTGCTTATTACTCATCTACATATTCCAATTACAGATATATTATTTTATTGGTTCATCATATATCTCATCATCTAATAATTTTATCCCGTTCTTTATAGCCGATACCTTTGATGGTAAGAATGACCAAACTACATCACTTGCGGATGCTTCATATAACATCTTAATTGAACGTATAAACAATAATGAGATAACAAAGTTACCCAACATTAGACGTGTAGAAGAGATGCTTGCGAAAGGAGTAGAATTTGTTGAAAGGAAGCGTTGGGAAGAAGCAACAGTAATTCTGTTCTCCGATAGTTTACTGAAATCACATGTAGCCGATAAGGCCAGACAATACCACGACGTATGCAGAACAGAATACTTTAATGATGGTGTTAATTACTTCGGACAGGAAAAGCCTGATAACGCAAGAGCAGTTTTTGAATCAGATATATGGAATGGTACAATCTATTACGGTTCTGCTCAGTCATATTTGACATTATTAGAAATGATTACTACGAATAAGAGTTTCACTACTTCAAGGCAGCTAATTCAACCGGACCTGGAAGACGGCAGATTCGATATTGAACTGAGAATATACGCGACAGGTAATGGTGATGTTGGGGCAGAGTACAGCTTTTACCATACATCAAAGCCACATTGGATAACAGGTTCATCCCAAACAAGTATGGTTGGTGGAAGCAATGAGCATATAATAGCTATGTATGATAAAGATGCCAACCTGTATACACTCTATATTTATGCTGATATATATTATGAGAATGCTCCGGATGATCCAATCTTTGCATCGAGTATAGAAGTTAGCTTTACTATACCAAGTATGAAAGATTTAAAAAACGTAAACATGAAAGCTGATATTAACGTTGACAACCATTTATTTCCTGACGAAAGTTTCAATAAAACTATATCGTTTTATTATCAATAACAAGCTGAGAACACAACAGAACCGGGTCGTATAATATATGAAAACCCCCGGCTCTCCGTGACCATCCACTTAAGATACGGCACAGGGGAAGTAATATTCAAACTCAATCGATTGAAAACAATTTCATATAAAAAAAGTAGGAGGAAAGAAAGATGGACGTATCAATTCATGAGCAAATTGGCAAACTGATGGACTATGGAGAACTGGGTTCTATACATCCGCTTAGGATGCCTGAAATCGAGAAGGCGGATATCCCCGATTACATCAATTGCCCCAAGTACGAGAAAGCAAAAAACAATCTCAAACAAAAGATGGAGCGTTATGACGGCAAGGTGAGTCGGCTTGATAGCGACATAAGGCAAATGAAACAGAATATTGAATCGTTAATAGAAGATCAACAAAGTTGGTACAGAAAAGCAAATGCATATTGCGACACATCCCATGCTGCTTCTGTTTCGAGGCAGAACCATGCAGCAAATATGGCGAATAGCTTGTTAGAAAAGATAGAGCGAGCTGAGGAGAAACACGATGACTTAATCGACAGGCGTACCGAAGCAAAAGAGGAAGCCATGGCCAGGAGGCAAGAACTAACCCTTGAAGCACTGCTTGTAATTGATGAGGATATTGTTGAGGTAATAGATCGGTGCACGGAGATTGTAGGAAATCTGGTTGGCAGTCAAAACATCGACGATATTGTTGCGGCGTTAGAACTTTGCATGATTGAATTGAAAATTATCGCAATGTTTGAGGATTTAGTCGAAGGGAACGCTGAACGAAAAGAAATCCGCGCACATATCCCTCAAGTCAATCGGTTTTTAGCGGTGCTCAGCGCTAATGCGCAAGTAGCGAGTTACTTGGTGGATATGTATCAGCGGAATCTACTCCTTGTGAGTAAAAATGCCCAGATAGGTCAACAGGTCGTTAAAGTGCTCAACTCTGTGGATCAGGACTGGATGAACAACATGGTACAATATGCTAATTCTGTCCTAACAGAGAAGATTGACACAACTTTTGAGTATAAAGGTATCGTTGACCCTGCTCAATTAGATGCAGTCATCGGCCAAATCAATAATACAATTGCTGCTCTGAACCAGAGCATTGTAAAGGGAAATGAGCTGGTAGCAGCCGCCGGTGAACTCGCAAAGACTGGGGTAAACGCAGATCAACAAGCAAAAGCATTGCTTTCTTCGATGGAGTCGAACGTTAACGACATGGAAAGAGATATTCTATCGCAGTACCATTTCTCGGTACAGATGCTAGATGAAGCGGTCATCGATGAATTTTTTCACAAGGATGTCCGATCGTCGATATCCGCTCTTCGTCAACACCTTGCAAATGCAATTGGCGAAGATAAGTTGGTGGTTTGGTTGAGAGATGACTTAGATTTCTTTTCGACCACAAATGCAGGAAATGCAATCGAACAAGCCGACTTGCTACAACTGCAAAGCGAGTTGGACAAGGTTCCGGCGCACATCAAAAAGATAAACGACTTAATTGCGTCAGCTTACTCGGATATTCAAGAAGCAGCCAAAGTACCTCAGCAAAATTCAGACGCATTATTCGCCGAGTTGAGCAACAAGTACATTGGAGTGTGCGTTCCGTTTATTGGATGGATTTTCGCCATCTTAATTAATGGGCGGGTGAAAGCGTACGAACGTGCATTACGGAGTACAAACCAAATTTACAAAAACCTCGCGAATGCTTTACTGGAGAAAAATAGAAAAATAACAACCATTGTATTGATACTCGGTGCCATTCTGGGTGTTTTTGGAACTGTGGTCTTTGGGTTGACTAATGGACCTGTAGCCCTTTCTGTGATTATGTTGATTTCCTATGCCACTACTTACCTGCTTCTATCATCAATTGGAAAACAGCTTCGCTCTTTCCTATGGAGAAGAGTGAATTAGCGGTACAAAGAGTGCCCAAAATGATTGCAACAATTCGGAGCTGACAAGACTCGGTCAAACAAAAACAAGTTATGTCGGTCAAAACCGCTGTTTAAAGGCGTAGTTTGTATAAACTTTGATGATTGGGTCGGGAACACACACGGTCTCACGCAATTAACAAAATGTTATCATTGTAACATCACAGAAAGCAATAAGACTGTAACTGTTGAAAAAAAGAAGGAGAGCTTGGCAATGGCAGATTACGAAAATATGAGTCTTAGTGAAGTGCAACGCTTGGCAAAGCAAGGAAATGGAGATGCTTTATTTGAAATGGCATGGAGGCTTGAAGCTATGCCCTCTGAGTTGCCAAATGATCCGGTATATTGTAGCACATGGCAGGATTATTGGTTTGAGAGAGCCGCCGATGTTGGTCAAATCGACGCAAGAAGCAGATATGCTCGTTCCTTGATCAACCGACCGTTCGATGCGGAATGCCGACAAAAAGCAATGGGTTATTTTGGAAGCCTTGTGACAGATTACTATGCAGGCAAACTCAAAGGTGATTCAGAGCTGGACGGAGTAATATCTATTTTATGGTTAGGCATTATGCTCTGCCAAGGGTTGGGAACTCGACGTGATGCAGTTATAGGAACGAAGATGCTAAAAGAAGCCGACAAACTGACAAATGGATTTGCAGATTTCGGATATGCGTCTTTAGCCGCTCTTGCAGAAACATATGGGCAGGGTTGTACGCAACCGGGCGGCGAACCATCTGTTGATGATTTAAGGCAAGCGATAGTGTATCAACGAAAAGCTATTAATCGCTTCAATCCCGAAAAGAACGACCCGAATAATAGGGGGTTTTTAGGACTAGCAAAGCAGTATCTTGAAGCTTTGGAAGGACGTAAAGCAAGCAAAGAATCCTTCAAAGACAGTGCGTCTGCTCTAGGGTTTAATGTTTCGAGCGTAGGAGTGAATCCGGATTTCAAGAAATGGCAGGAGGGTATGATGCAGGTATCGCCTGCTGCAATGCAAAGAAACAACGAAGATAAAGCTGCATTAGTCCGTATTCGTCAATATATGGCGCGTGCAGGCTGGTAAATAAACAAAAATGAAGTTCGAGGAAATGGATTTAAACAAAAATAAAAGGACTCGTGGAAAAAGACGAAGAACTGCTATTCTATATAAAGAAGCAATACGAATACAACGAGCAGATGAAGGTATGCCTATAGTATCAGTATAGCACCCTATGACAGCATTGATACCCCATCCGTTAAGGAGTTCGAAAGTAGAGATAGTTTTTGAAACCATCCATTGCGATTTTTGGGGTGATGCCCAAGTGTCAAGAGATATTTTGTGAATATTTCGAGAAATATGCAATTTTTTAGCAGACTATTCTGGGGGTAAAGTAAAAAGCGTAGCATCCCGTCAACGCTTTGGTCGCAATACTTTCGGAGTTTTTGAAAAATCTTAATAATTTTTTTAGGAGGAAATAAAAGTGCCAAACTACAAGGATTTATCATCTGGAGAATTACAGAGACTGGCATCACAAGGAGATCGTGATGCGTACTACTGGCTGGGGAAATACTACAGTGATCGCGGAGATAATCAAAATGCCGCCATTTGGTGGGAAAAGGCTGTAAAAGAACTGCCGTCAAATCATAAATGCTTCAACCAAGCGGCGACTCATTTGGCATTCTTGCACTGTAGCGCACGCATCCCTCAAGCTAATGACAACGAAGCTATTCGCTTGTTTGAACTAGCTCCCAGTCTGGGTCCGCTTTCTAAATTGTTTTTGGGAGTACTTTATTGCAATGTGCAAGGTCAAAAAAATAATCCGAGCAAGGGAATAGGCTTGGTCGAAGACGCTATAACGCAGTTTATTAAGGAAGACGGAAACGATGAGTATCTTAACTATAACATGTGTTTTCAAATCGCTGGCATCTATAACAAAGAAATGGGCAGAAACGCCACTGCAGAAAACGTGCGGAAAGCCATGGATTATTTCAAGAAAACTATTACTAGAGGTCCGGGTAGTCAAGAAGCAGAGGTGGCGAAAAAATGCATTGAAAACTTAAAGCGAATTTCAATTGAAGACTTATAAAACGGAGAAAATTAGAGCGTACTTTGAGTTTAAAAGGCAGAGAACAATACTTTGTGAGTTTTCAAGGATACAGTGGCACATCGAGCCGTTACTACACTCAGCGGGAGTTATCTACGTTTAGACTGAATCACTAACAACATAATATAGGAGGAATAAAAAATGACAAGAGAGAAATTCATTAGGCTTTTCAATAAAGGTGGATTCCCTTCAAATATGCTTATCGATTATGATGATTTTTATAGCGAGAATGAGATTCTCCGATTCACTGATAGCGAGATAAGGTCATTTATAATGGAAAGAAACGTAAGAGTAGTTTTCCGGATAATGGTTTCGGCACACATTCATATACTTGACTACTTCGAAAGAGCCAAAGCTGCAAATAGGGCTATAAGGGAAATGTTTCCGAATTATCAAAAGCTGTCAGATTTAACTGAACGAATGAACAACTACATGAAATAGTCTTAGTGAACAATTATGTGAAATACAGCATTTCCGGTAATTACTTATTTATTTGGACAGCGATCCAAAAATTCTCAGCTTACTAAGGAGGAAATACGTAAAAAATGGGGAAAATGCTGTATTTCTATTGACTATTTACACCTTACCACGCACAGTCAAACACAGCGGCGATGATTACAGTGTCTCCTATGAACTCACCTCACTTGGCAACACCTTTGTTGGAAGTTAGAATAATCGACGCCTGCCAATAAAGTTGATTATTGAGTCAAAGTACATCAACAGCAAGCGAGAAGAACGCTATATATAATAGTTCCGGAAAAGAAAAATACACTGCATTTATCAAGCAAACGTACGAAGCGTTGACCCACGAAGCACAAGGGGGTAATAATCTATGACGCAGTATATATTTTGGCCAAGCACGATAATCCTTTTTTTCGCATTTGCTTTCGCTTTTTTGTTCCTCATGCCGCGACGCAGGCATAAAAGATTAGTTTTTTGCGGTTGGTTATTTGGTATCTCTATCGGTGGAGGTTTTCTGTTTTATTCATACTGCTACCTTACTACAGGTACGGGATTTGCGGAAATATTATATGCAGCGTTGCGAGGCATATACAGCACTGCTCGCATGTTCATCATCAGTGACGATTTCAGCGCACTTGCCAGAGTTACAGATAATATGTTCTTGCAAGTCCTTTTCTGGATCAGCCATGTTGTTGCTATTGTTGCACTCCATGCAGCTTTGATTTCTTTATTTGCATGGAAGTTAATCGATTATGGTCGTTTGCGCTTCGGGCTTCATAGTGAAGTATATATTATCAAAGGTTGTGACCGTAAAGCAGTAATATTAGGTGAAAACATCGCTACTAAGGATAATCCTAATTCAGGCAAACGAATTAGAAATAGGCTTATAGTCTTTTTGCTTGATGAAGAAGACGACCTTAAAAAGACTTATGAGAAGGTTTCATGTTTTGGTGGTGTTGTTCAGGTAATGGACAGGAGAAAAAATATATCACATTTCCTGGATAAGGCTGGTTTAGGCAGACGCATTTTGCGGAGGAAGAACTACCATGTCATCATGTTACAGGATAGAGCAACTCAAGGCGCAGATTTATTTGAAGTTTTGAAATATGCAAATAATAAAAAAGTAAGACCGGAGCAGTTAAATATTTATGTTTCTGCATTGACAGAATGGGAAAGGGGAGTCATCGAAGATATCACTCAACTCGTAGATAAAGAAGGACGACGGGAGTATCCATATACGTTTCATATTGTCAACGAAACTGATTTATTGATTAGACAACTGATTGATAAACATCCACCTTATAAATGCTCAGAACTAAAGTTCACTGAGAAAGGTGTGGCAGCACGTGATTTCACAGTACTGGTTCTTGGTTTTGGGTCAGTAGGGCAAAAAGCGCTTTTGCGTCTGGTAATGAATGGGCAATTTGTTGGTAGCAGAATGCAGGCAAAAGTTATCGATCGAGAGATGAATCATCTGGAAGAACACTTTTTGCACTATTATCCATATGTGAAGCCTAACTGTTGTGACATTGAGTTTTTGTGTTTCGATGTATGGGACAAGGACTTTTACCAACTATTGGAGAAAAATCACAACTTTGACTATGTAGTTGTTGCATTGGGAAACGATAGTCAAAACAAGCAATTGGCAATTGATATCCGACTGCACTATGAACGCCACTATTGTGCACTTCCTAATATCGCTGTGTTGGAGAAATTGCAATGCCAGCACGAAGCTGTACAAGATAGCAAACTCTTTGCTTTCGGATGTAGGGAGTCCTTATATACTGAAGCAACAATAATCCGTGAAAAACACGACACCATGGCAATAGCTGTTAATAACACTTATAAAAAAATGTATGACGGGAAACCGTGGCATGAACTGGACTGGTTTACACAGGAGAGCAATCGGGCTTCAGCGGACTTTATTCCCGCTATGCTAAAGTTAGCGAAGCTTAAAA